>Ga0209573_1000661_pt1 | contig 66679 bp, 63 predicted proteins | sample TNRBio252014_DNA_FD_185870 | JGI IMG/M metagenome (GOLD analysis project Ga0209573, IMG submission 185870) | Wastewater treatment Type I Accumulibacter community from EBPR Bioreactor in Madison, WI, USA - TNR Reactor_6/25/2014_ DNA (SPAdes)... | ecosystem: Engineered > Bioreactor > EBPR >...
TACACGGATGCTTGGGGAGCCTACGAACGCCACTTGCCACCCGAACAGCATACGATCGGTAAGGCGAATACTCAAAAGATTGAACGGAAACACCTCACCCTACGGACACGCATTAAAAGATTAGTCAGAAAGACGATTTGTTTCTCTAAACTCGACAAAATGCATGACATCGTTATTGGCCTCTTTATCAACCGATATGAATTTGGGGTTTTGGTATGAAATCCATGTCTGGAACACTACCGTCTCGATGACACCCAGGCGGCCGAGCGGGCTGAACAGGTGGCGGGGCGGATCCTGACGGCTATCGCCCGTTCCTTCCTGCTCAAGGGACGCGACTGTCCGTTGAGCGCCAGTGTGGGCGTCGCCCTGTTTCGCTACCTGGATGAGCCGCCGGAGCGCTTTCTGCAACGGGCCGAAAGCGCGATGTACCAGGCCAAGTCCGCCGGACGCAACACCGTGCGCTTTTTCGATCCGGCGCTGGCGGCGGCGCTGACCGAGCGGGCGGTTCTGCGCGACGATCTGCGCCGGGCGCTGGCCGAGGGGCAACTGCGGCTGTATTGCCAGCCGCAACTGGACGCCGCGCGCCGGGTGGTCGGCGGCGAATTGCTGTTGCGCTGGCGGCATCCACGCGGCGAGGTCTTGCCCGAGGTCTTCATTCCCCTGGCGGAAGAAAGCGATTTGATCGTCGCCATCGGGCAATGGGTCATCGCGGCGGCCTGCCGGAACCTGGTGCATTGGGACCAGGCCGGGCTGCTGCCGCCCGGCTTTGCGCTGGCGGTTAATGTCAGTCCGCGCCAGTTTCGCCAGGCTGCGTTCGCCGCTGATCTGGAGGCGACGCTGCGGCAGAGCGGTTGCGATCCCTGCCGGTTCCTGCTGGAAATCACCGAGGGAATGCTGATCCACACGATGGATGAGACCGTGACGACCATGCAGCGGCTGAAGGCTCTGGGCATCGGCTTTGCGCTCGATGATTTCGGCACCGGCTATTCCTCGCTGGCCTATTTGCAGCGGCTGCCGCTCGATCAGCTCAAGATCGACCGGTCGTTCGTGCGCAATCTGAGTGAGAATCCCAACGATGCGGTGATCGTGGAAACCATCATCGTCATGGGCCGGCAATTGCGGTTGCAGGTACTGGCGGAAGGCGTGGAAACCGAGGCGCAATATGCTTTTCTGAACGCGCGCGGCTGTAATCAGTTTCAGGGTTATCTGTTTGGCCCGCCGCTGCCGCTGGCGGAATTTGAACGGCAGCTCGCCGCGCTGACGCCGCTGGCGGCGACCCCCCTTCCCGACCGGTGTCAGGGTTGATCAGTCCGGCTGGAATCCAGCGCAATCCGGGTGGCGCATGGACGCGGGATTAGATCGTCGTCAGGCGAGGCTGGTTGTTCAGATAGAGCAGGCGCTGCGCTTCGGCGAAAAAGTCCGGCTGCGCCAGCAGTTCGCTGCTGGGAAACCGGACCAGCAGCACGATGAATCGCTGCCGCTCGCCGACCACCACTTCCCGGAAATTCAGCGTGTTGCAGACCCGCGCCGAATCCGGCGCAACCTTGATGTTCATGTGATCCAAGGTGAGCGACACCGGATCCAGTCGCAGATGCTGTTCCGGTTCGCGCAGCGTCTCGGCGACCAGGGCCAGATGATGATCGAGGGTCGCGGTGTCGGCATGAAGCTGACCCAGTTCCGCCGCGATGTGCGCCAACTGGTGTTCGATGGTTGCGATATCCAGGTCGGCTGGCGCCGCCCGCGCTTCCAGCAGCGACTCCAAGCCGATCCGGGCCGCACGCAGCACCCCGGCCTTGTCTTGCAGAAGGCGCTGCTGGCGCTTTTCCAGCTCCTGCCGGCGAGTGCGCAGCGAAACCAGGCGGTGCAGCGCAATCTCGATCAGGTAGTCGAAGGCGTGATCCATCAGTTCCTGGCGGGTTTCAGCCTCGCTGGGATGCGGAAACGCCATTCGGGGATCCCGGAACAGGACGGTGACCTGGGGTACGTCGCGCTGGAGTTGATCGCCGTACAGGGCCATACCCAGCGTATTGCGTTCGATCCGTTCCGCCCGCAGCGCGGCATACAGCTCCGTGGGCAATGAACCCTTGACGCGCTGGCGGTAGTCACGCAGGGCCGGGCTGAAACTGAGGGTTTCCAGTAACTGTTCGGGCGAGGCGAACAGGGCGCGCAGATGCGGATCGGCGGTGAAGCCGCGCCGACTGGCCTCGATGGCGGACGGCAGAACCTTGGTTTGCGCCATGACGTATTCGAGCGCCCGCTCCACCGGTGCGCGCAGGGTGTGGCGGTAGCGGCGCGCCAGGCGCAAGCGGGGATCAGTGCCGTCCACCACCCGCTCAATCGCGGCCTGAATCCGGGGCCGGTCGGATGAACCGGCCCGATGCGACCGGGCATTGAACAGGGAGTTGATTAAACGCAGGACCATGGTCGTTGAACTCCGTTAAGGTGCGCGGATGGGCCATGGCAAGTGTAGTGCGTCCCGCCCGTTCCGCTGGCGCGGGGAGTCGCCTGACGGCCTTTACCTGCAAGAGATCGAGAGGCCGGATGCGCCCACCAGGAAGGAAGGGAGAGAGCGAAATAGCGAAGCAGGCGCTTTGATCCGCCGCTCGCTCTCCCACCCGGTTAAGAGGTGGTTTTCGCCGGCGGCGGGGACCACTGATAGAGCCAGGTCTCGCTGAGCGCGCCGTTCGCGTCACGCAGGTAGCAGCGTAAATCCACCGGTTCGATGCCGCTGGCGGCCAGATCAAAGTGGCAGCGCCACAGGTTCGATTCCTTGAGCGGCCGGGCCACCACATCGCGGATTTCCCCGCGCGAGGCGCTAACCATGGCCTGCACCTTGGCGTCACGGGGCAGCGCTTCCAGCGGCCCGCCCTGGAAGTCGATCACGACTTTGCGCAGCGGCGTACTCGATTTCTGGCCGGGCATACCGCCGATGCCCAGACGGGTGGCGACCACCTCGGCGACCGTGGAGCGAACCGGCGGCTGAGCGCCCCAATACAGCCGATAGTCGAACGCCAGTTCCCGGCCTGGCTCCACCGCCTGCGCCGGCCTCCAGAACGCCACGATGTTATCGAGATACTCGTCAGCGGTAGGCACTTCCACCAGTTGCACCATGCCCTGGCCCCACGAACCCACCGGCTCCACCCACAGCGACGGCCGCCGGTGGTAAAACGCGGCGTCGTCCTGATAGTGGCTAAACTCGCGGTCGCGTTGCAGCAGGCCGAAACCGCGAGGGTGATCATCGAGGAAGGAACTGACCCGGATGTAGTGCGGATTGAGGATAGGCCGCCAGATCCACTCGCCCGCGCCGGTCCACAACGCCAGACCATCGGAATCGTGGATTTCCGGGCGATAGTCGTCGGCGACGCGCCGGTCGTTTTCGCCGCACTGGAACATCGAGGTCATCGGCGCGATGCCCAGTCGCTCGATGGGCTGGCGTGGAAACAGCCGGGCTTCGACCTGCATGAGAGTGGTGTCGCCGGGGGTGACGACGAAGCGGTAGGCGCCGGTGATGCTGGGGCTGTCGAGCAAAGCGTGGAGAGTCAGGGCCGTCGCATTGGGCGCGGGCCGTTCCAGCCAAAACGCCCGGAAGGCGGGGAATTCCTCCGGGTGGTCCATGCCGGTGTCAATCGCCAGGCCACGGGCGGACAGGCCGTACTGCTTGCTGGCCCCGACCGCGCGGAAGTAGCTGGCGCCGAGGAACGCGAACATGTCCCGGCCCCAGTCGGCGCGGCTGTTGACCCGAAAGCCGGCGAACCCGAGATCGCCGACTTGTTCGGGAATCCGGTCTTTGACCCGGGGACCGTACTTGAACATCTCGGGTGAAAAGACCAGCGGCCGGGCAACGCCGTCGGCGACTTCGTACAGGCTGACGGGGTGATGAAAGAATAGCCCCAGATGGAAAAACCGCGCCTGGAACGGCAGTTCACCGCCGCCCCACAAACTCCGTTCGGCGCGGAAGTTGTTGAGGGCCTGGTAATCGTCGTAATTCATCGCCGCCAGCCACGGCGGCCGGGTGTCGGTAAGCGGGATGTAGGGTTCCCGTGCCAGCCGTTGCGCGGTATCGCGCAGCCCGTCCGGGTTGAAGGGCTGGCCCCCGGTTGGGGAACCGCTCTCGGTCGTGGCGGCATGAATCAGTGAAGCTGGCAACACTCCGCCAGCAGCCAGCTTTAGCAATCCAGTCAATAAGTCCCGTCGTTTCATGGTTTTCACCGCACTCGGTCGTTGTTATTCGTCTATTGATGATGTCACTCGGGTAATTTTCCATCCGTTTGCTATTCAGACCTCAACAGCGCCCGCACCTCGGGATTGTCCGGCTCCAGTGTCGCCCAGCGGCGAGCGTAGCTCCGCGCCGCGTCGAGGTTTCCAGCATCGCGTTGGAACGCGGCCAGCGCCAGGAGGGTATCGCGGTCGTTGGATGCTTGGCCAGCACCGTTTCCAGGGTCTGGATCGCCCTCGGGCCTTGGCCAGCGCCGTTCAGCGCCACTGCGTACACATAACCGTAGCGGGGGTTGTCGCTGCCCAGCCGGGCGGCTTCCGCCAGCGCAGCCAGAGCTTCGGGCAACCGTTTCTGGCGGATCAGCAACAGTCCCAGCGCGTGGTGCGCGGCAGCGTTTTGCGGCTCCAGAGCCAAAGCCTGGCGCAGGGTCTTTTCGCCGTCGGCATCGCGTCCCTGGATTCGATACAGGTCGGCGAGATTGACCGCCGCCTGGGTGAAATCCGGTTGCAGATCCAAGGCGGCGCGGTAGGCGGCTTCCGCTTTTGCAAACTGGCGCTGATCGATGTCAATCAAGCCGATATTCAACCAGGATTCCGCCTTTGCGTGCTGCGAACCCAGCCAGTGCTGATATTCGACCGCATGGCATTGGGCGCAGGTTTGCGCGCCGACGTAACCTCCGGAGTTCTGAGCTAAGGGCGGATGGCTGGCCGGCAACGCCATCGGCAAAGGTTCCATGGGTTCGCTGCCGGCGTGTGCTCCAGGCGCTAAAAATGCGGTCCCACTGAGCAGGAGAATGAAAAAAAGCAGCAGCGCCCAGTGGGGGAATAGCCGGAGAGAACCAGAAGATGAGGTCATGGGTCCGTGCGGGCGGTCGTCACAAAACCCGGCGGCTTTTTCTGCCACGGATAGCCCTTGGCCGCCATGTCGTACCCCACGGCGAAGAGTTTGCGCATGAACTCGGTGTCAAAATCTTCCTTGTGCGGTGCGTTGAAACTGTCCGGGATATACGCCAGGTTGAAATCGACGCCATCGCGTTGGGTGGTGAGATAAATCCGGTAAAGATCACCGATGCCCTGGGTATGGATCAACGAAGAAATCGCCCGCCCAGCGATGGTCATGGTGTTGCGTTCCACCTGCGCCCACTCAGGGTCCAGCCGGCTGTTGCGGATCACATACACCCGCCGCTCGCGCTGCTGGAGTCCAAGCTGGCGCGTCTTGTCCCGGAGGTCGAGTGAAGGCGGATAGACGAACACCTGCGCCGTGGCGCCGCCGTCCACATGCATCTCCTGATACGGCTGGCCGTTCACCTCGACGTCGATCATGGTCGGTGGAAATGCGCCGGGAATCGCGGCGGAGGCCACCATCAGGGTTCGGAACAGCTCCAGCGCCCTGGGATCGCGGCTGGCTGCAATCTTGGTCAGGTTCCAGATGATGCCCCGGCGCGCATCGAGGTCGGTGGTTCCCACCAGGAGCAGGCGCCCTTTGGCGTATTCGGCGGCGATGACCTCCAGCAGCGCCTGATCGACATATTTTGCGATCAGCGCCCACAACGGATGATTGTCCGCCATGGCGTCGCTGGTCAGGGCCGCCAACAGGCTGCGCGACTCCAAAATGTCCTTGGCGGAAATGGTGGTGTAAACCTCCCTCAGCGTGGCGTCGTAAGCGGGTCCCGCAAAAGCGAAGGGCGCGGTCAGCGCCCCGGTGCTGACGCCGGTCACCAGTTTGAAGGTCGGTCGGTCGCCGGCGGCCGTCCAGCCGTTCAGCAACCCGGCGCCGAACGCACCGTTGTCGCCGCCGCCGGAAATAGCGAGAAAGACCGTCGGGGGGAGTGGCCCCGAGTGGCCGCTGGCCGCCAGGTAGGCTTGCTCGCGCCGGATCGACTCGATCCCTTCGCGTTGCATCTCGGCCAGATCATCGGGGCTGCCGAGGCGGTATCGAATCTTTTCCAGCCCCGGAATTTGCGCCTGGTTCTGTAACTTGTCGGGCACCGCCGGTTGGCGCGTGGGCGTGGCGCAGCCGGGCGCGAGGATCAGGACGATCAGTCCGATCAGGAGGGTCATCGTCGTGCGGGCGTTCGGTATTAGCAATTTCAGGGTTCCTTCATTGGCGGGTCATTGAAATTCACACACAGTTTGGAAACTGTCTAAAAACTCATCTAGTTATCTGATTATAAAATAGTAGAGTTGGCAAGAGAGCTAACGCTACAAGGTTTTCTGGTCAAACACTTACGGGCGTTTTTCGACAGTCTCTTAGACGATCGCGAGGGGTAGTCCTGCAAACCGTAGTGACCTAACAAGCACCATGCTGACCTCGGGAGGCTGCGAGGTAGAAGATCACTATCCAATGCAGGACTACCAGGGTGTTGTGGTCAGGGTATCGCGCTCAGCCCGCGACCCGCGCCCGGATTGCGTCCACCACGCCCTCGCTGGTGGGCGCAGTGAGGGTCAGCAGCAAACCTTCCTGGCGGTAGAAATTCACCAGCGGTGCGGTCTTCTCGGTGTAGATGTCGAGACGATGACTGATCGCCGCTTCGGTTTCATCGTCGCGCTGCACAACCGGACTGCCGCACTTATCGCAGATACCCTCAACCTGGGGCGGCTGGCTCCGCACGTTATAGATCGCCTGGCACTGGGTGTTGACGCAGGTGCGGCGGGTCGTGAGCCGGTTAAGGATTTCGTCGCGCGGCACGTCAATGTTCGCTACCACATCGAGTTGGATGCCCAGCTTGCTCAGGATCGCCTTGAGGGCCTCGGCTTGCGGGATGGTGCGCGGGAAGCCATCCAGCAGAAACCCCTGGGCGCAATCCGGTTCCCGCAGGCGTTTTTCCATGATGCCCATGATCAGCGCGTCCGGCACCAGATCGCCGGCTTTCATGAAGGCTTCCGCCTGTCGGCCCAGTTCCGTTCCCGCTTGCACCGCGCCGCGCAGGATGTCGCCGGTGGAGATTTGCACCGAGCCGTCCAATTGCGTCAACCGCTTGGCCACGGTGCCTTTGCCAGCGCCCGGGGCGCCCAACAGAATTAATCGCATGAAATTTTCCTCGTGATTTCGAGAGCAATGATAAAAGGGGCGATGTTCACCGGTTCGAACGCGCCAGCGCGCGCCGTGCGCTCCGGCGAATGTTGCCCATGATGGACTCGGGGAATCAATCCCTGGCGCGCGCAGCGGCTAAAGTTTTTATTTCTGCTTCAATCCTGACTGTTCAGCGCCGCCGCCAGCAGTCGGGCGGTGATGTCCACCACCGGAATGATCCGGTCATAGGCCATGCGCGTGGGACCGATGACCCCCAGCACCCCGAGCACCCGGCCCTCCACCGAATAGGGCGCGGTTACCACGCTGCACCCTTCCAGCACGCCAAAGCCGGATTCCTCGCCGATGAAGATTTGCACCCCTTCCGCGTGCAGACACTGATCGAACAGGTGCAGCAAATCCCGCTTGTGGTTAAAGGCTTCGAACAACTGGCGCAGCTTGTCGAGATCCGACAGGTCAGCGCATTGCATCAGGTGGGTCTGGCCAGCGACCACGTAATCCTCACCGTCGGATTCGGCCTCGAAGGTCTGTTCTGCAATCTCGACCACGGTCTGCGTCAGCCGGTCCATGGAGTCGCGGGTTTCGCGCAAATCCCGCAGCAGCGCTTCCCGCACCTGTTCGATCTCCTGACCAGCGAACTGGGCGTTCAGATAATTCGCGGCCTGCTGCAATTCCACTGCGCTGTAGGGCCGCCGGGTCTGGATGATGCGGTTTTGCACTTCCTGGGTGTTCAGCACCAGAATTGCCAGCACCCGATGGTCCGACAGCGGCAGGAATTCCACATGGCGCAGCGTCGCCACCTTGCGGCGCGGCAGCATGACCACGCCCGCCAGCCGGGTGAGGCCGGATAACAGATCCGATACCGAGCGCGCCAGCTCGGCGCTGCTCTGGAGCGGTTGATCAATCCGCCGGCGCAGAACTTCGATCTCTTCGTTCTCCAGCGGCTTGAGATGCAGCAGCGCGTCGATGAAAAACCGGTAGCCGCGCGCGGTCGGCACGCGCCCGGCTGAGGTGTGCGGCGCATGCAAGTAGCCCAGTTCTTCCAAATCCGCCATCACATTGCGAATCGTGGCCGGGCTCAAATCCAGGCCCGTATCGCGCGCCAGCGTCCGCGACCCCACCGGCTGGCCGTCGCGGATATAGCGCTCGACCAACGCCTTCAACAGGTGCTGGGTGCGTTCACTGAGGGCGGGATGACCCGTGGATAAGGATTCCCTGTTGGACATGTTGATGGTTTCCCTTGAATTAGCACTCAATATTATAGAGTGCTAATCGACCGTAGCAATTCCCTCGAAGGGTGTCAAGCACACCGAGGCTTGGCGTGGTTTCCCGTAAAATGCTAAGTTGCAACACAAGCAACCACCCAGTACCGAACGATGCCCACCCTGGCTTTTCATACTATTGGCCTTATTGGCAAATTTGGCGATCCCAATGTCGCGGGGACGTTGAATCAGATCGCTGCTCACCTGCGCCAGCGTCAGTTGCGGGTGCTGCTCGATGACGGCTCCGCCCGGCTCATCCCGGATCACGACCTGGAAATCGCCAGTCTCGCCGCCATTGGCGAACAATGCGATCTCGCCATTGTCATGGGCGGCGATGGCACCCTGCTCAACGCCGCCCGCGCCCTGGTGGATCACGAAGTGCCAATCCTGGGCGTCAATCTGGGGCGGCTCGGCTTTCTGGCCGACGTGTCGCCCAGTGAAATTCCCCACCGGCTGGATGCGGTGCTCAGCGGTCATTTTCGCGAAGCGCGCCGCCTGCTGCTGCACGCCCAGATTCTGCGCGAGGATCAGGTGACGGGCGAAGCCTATGCGCTGAACGATGTGGTGGTGCACAAGCGCGAAGTGGCCCGCATGATCGAGGTCGATGCCTTCGTGGACGGCCGCTTTCTCAACGCTTACCGCGCCGATGGACTGATCATCTCCACCCCGACCGGCTCGACCGCCTACGCCCTGGCCGGCGGTGGACCGATTATCCATCCCGCGCTGGAGGCGGTGGTGCTGGTGCCGATCTGCCCGCACACCCTGACCCACCGGCCCATCGTAGTGAAAGCCGACAGCGTCATCGAGGTGGTGCTCAACAGCGCCAACACCACGCAGACCCAGGTGACCTGCGACGGTCAGGTCAGTCTGGCCATCGAACCGGGCGACCAGATCATCATCCGCAAGAAGACCCGCAAGGTGCGCCTGCTGCATCCCCTCAATCACGATTACTTCGAATTGCTGCGGGCCAAGCTGAACTGGGGCCTGAGTCCCGAAACCACGCCGTTCACCTGATCCCTCCGCCGTCATGCTGACCCAGTTGCGCATTCGCGATTTCGCCATCGTTGAAGAACTGGAGTTGGAACTGACCGCCGGGATGACCGCCGTCACCGGCGAGACCGGCGCCGGCAAGTCGATTCTGGTGGACGCCATCGGCCTGTTGCTGGGCGACCGGGCCGACAGCGGGGTGATCCGCCACGGCGCGGACCGGGCCGATCTCAGCGCGGCGTTCGATCTGGAACACTTGCCGGCGGCGCGGGTCTGGCTGACCGAACGCGACCTGGACGGCGACCAGGAATGCCAGGTGCGGCGGGTCATCGCCCGCACCGGCCGGTCGCGCGGCTACATCAACGGCGTGCCGCAGCCGACCCAGGCGTTGCGCGAGCTGGGCGAATGGCTGGTGGACATTCACGGCCAGCATGAACATCAATCCCTGCTGCGGCGCGAGGCCCAGCGGCAACTGCTGGACGATTACGCCGGCAATGCGGCGCAGGCGGCGACGCTGGCGGAACAGTATCGAACCTGGAGCCGGCTGCGGCAGGAGTGGCGCGACCTGCGCCAGGCCGCCAGTGAACGCGATGCCCGTATGGACATTCTGCGCTATCACCTGCGGGAGCTGGCGGCGTTGGATCTGGCCGAGGGTGAAGCCGCCGTACTGGAAAGCGAGCAGCGGCGGCTGGCGCACGCCAGTCAATTACTGGACACCGGGCAGCGACTGCTGGGTGAGCTGACCGAGAGCGAGGATGCCGCGATCACCGACCGGCTGGAGTGCAGTCTGCGCGAGCTGGAGGCGCTCAGTCGCCTGGATCCCCGGCTGGCTCCGGTGGGCGAGTTGCTCAACACGGCGTTGATCCAGATTCAGGAAGCCAGCGCGGAATTGCGCGATTATGTCCAGGCGCTCGACCTGGATCCGGGGCATCTGGCGCAGGTCGAACAGCGCCTGGCCGCCGCTCATCAACTGGCCCGCAAGCACCGGCTGGCCGCCGAGGAGCTGCCCGCACTGCGGGCGCGGTTCGCAGCGGAGCTGCACACCCTGGCACACAGCGAAACCCGGCTGGATGAATTGCAGCAGGCGGTGAAAACCGCGCGGGCCACCTATCAGCAGAGTGCGGATCAACTCAGCGCGCGGCGCGCGGCGGCGGCGCGGGACTTGGGCGAGCGAGTCTCCGGGATGCTGGCCGGGCTGGGAATGTCCGGCGGCCAGTTCGCCATTACCCTGGAGCAACTGGAGAAGCCGACGCCGGGGGGATTGGAAACGGTGGAATTTCAGGTCAGCGCCAATCCCGGTCAGCCGTTGCGGCCCTTGGCCAAAGTCGCCTCTGGCGGCGAACTGTCACGTATCAGTCTGGCGATTCAGGTGATGACCGCCCGCGCCGCCCGGATCCCGACCCTGATTTTTGACGAAGTGGACAGCGGGATTGGCGGCGGGGTGGCGGAAGTGGTAGGCCGGCAATTGCGAACCCTGGGCGAGAACCGGCAGGTGCTGTGCGTGACCCATCTGCCGCAGGTGGCGGCGCAGGCCCATCAGCAGCTCAAGGTGGAAAAGCAGACCGATGGCGCGGATACGCATACCCAGGTTCTACCGCTGGACGCTGACCAGCGGGTAACGGAAATCGCCCGGATGCTGGGCGGACTGGAGTTGACCGTGAACACGCTGGCTCATGCGCGGGAAATGGTGGAACAGGCGGCGGTCACAACGACTGGCGGGGAATTCTGATGAACTGGCAAGAAGTCTGTGCAAATCCAAATCTGCGAAATCTGCCGTTTAAAATTGAATTGAATGAATACGGACAGGTGGTCATGTCTCCCGTCAAGGTTTATCACTCGGCTTTTCAAGGCGTGATCGGAACACTTTTACATCGGTTACTGAACGGCTACATCCTGGACGGATGTGCCATTGCTACTCCCATGAGCACCAAGGTTGCTGATGTTGCTTGGGTTTCTCCCGAACGCTTCCAGATTATTCGCGAGGAGGACGAATGCTCTATTGCCCCGGAAATCTGCATTGAAGTCATCTCGTCCAGCAATTCAAAAAAAGAAATCCGCGAGAAAATCGCTTTGTATTTTAGCCAAGGGGCGCTGGAATGCTGGACCTGCAATGATCGCGGCAATATGAGTTTTTACACTCCGGGCGGACGCCTGGAAAAATCGGCGCTGGCCCCCGATTTTCCGGTACAGATTGACTTGTAAATGATACCCATTCTCGGTAGGTTTTCGCATTTATGGTCGTCATTCCCGCGAATGCGGGAATCCAGTCAGCCGCTGAAAGACGGGATACCCGCTTTCGCGGGTATGACGAACGGGGTGGGTTTTGGCCTGAAAAAGATAAAATCTATCGGGAAACGGTATGACCATCTGGATCGACGCCGACGCCTGCCCGGCCCCGGTGAAAATCATTGTCTTTCGCGCCTCGCAACGGCTGGGGGTCGCTGTGACGCTGGTGGCCAACCAGCGCCTGTCCACCCCACCCTCGCCTTTCATCACCGCGGTGCAGGTCGGCTCCGGTCTCGACGCGGCGGATGACTATCTCGTTGAACAGGCGACCGCTGGCGACCTGGTGATTACCGCTGACATTCCCCTGGCGGCGCGCTTGGTCGAGCGGGGAGTAGCCGCGCTGAACCCACGCGGCGAGATGTACACGGCCGACACGATTCGGGAGCGATTGACGCTGCGCAACTTCAAAGAGGATTTGCGAGCGGCGGGCAGTTTGACCGGCGGTCCACCGCCTTACCACGACCGTGACAAGCAGACCTTCGCCAACAGCCTCGACCGCTGGCTGACGCAGCAGCGCAGCCGCTAAACCGTTCGGCGCGCGCCCGGCAGCAGCCACGCCCAAGTCAAACCCTGCAAGGCCAGCGCCAGGCCAAACGCCCATTGATAGCCCGGTTCCGCATAGCCGCCGTTCACCGCCGGCCACTGATTGATGATCGCGCCCATTCCCCACTGCCCGGCGAACGCCGCCACGAATACCAGCAGATTCAGCGCCGTGTTCACCCGGCCCGCCAGCGCCGGCGGAAAGGCTTGGGTCAAAATGGCGTAGTTCAGGGTTCCGGCAGTGCCGAGAAACCCGAACAGCACCCAGAGCGGTCCCAGCGGCCCCAGCTTTAATAACAGCGCCAGTTGCGTCAGCATGAACAGCGCCATGCCGCCCGCCGCCACCTTCAGCGGGGCCATGCCGCGCCGCGCCAGCCGGTAGGTCAACTGGCCCATGCCGAGAAAGCCCGCCACCATCGCCGCCGCGATCCAGAAGAGATAACCGGCAGCGGCGGTTCGATCCAGCCCGGCGACATCGCGCAGCCACGGTCCGGCCCACAGGCCCTGAATCGCCATGAACGCCGCCTGCGACACCACGCTACAGGGCGCAATTCGCCAGAAGAGGGGACTGCGAAAAATCGTCGCCACGCCACGCCATTGCTCGCGCCCGCTGCCCACCGGCGCAGCGTGGCTCCGTTCCGGTACGGCCAGCCACAGGGCGACCGCGACCGCGATGCTCAACAGCATCAGCCCGGCGAACACCCCCCGCCACCCGGTCAGGCGCAAGGCCGCTTCCACCGGCGCGGTGGCGACCAGCGCCCCCAGTCCGCCCGCCGCCAGAATCCAGCCATTGACCACCGGCAGGCGGGCAGCGGGAAACCACAGCACGAAGGCTTTGAAACTGGACATCAAGCAGGCGGAAACGCCCAGTCCAATCAGCCCCCGGCCAACGACCAACCCCAGCGAATCGCGACTGATCGCAAACAGACCCGCGCCCGCCGCCGCAAACAGCAGCAGCGTCGCTTCCACCCGGCGCGGCCCGAACCGGTCCAGCAACAGGCCCAGTGGCAACTGGAACGCGGCGAAGGTCAGGAAATAGACGCTGGTCAGCAAGCCAAGATCGCTGGCGTTCAGTCCCAGCTCCGCCGCCAGATGCGGCGACAGCACCGCGTTGATGGTGCGATAGACATAGGACAGGAAATAGCCAGCGGCGAACGGCAGGAAAATGCGCAGCAGCAGCGCCGGCGGCAGCGGGGTTGCCCTGCTCATGGAACCGCGTTGGTGCGGTGACTGAGCCGGTACACCTTTTCCAGCAGCCAGGTCAGGCCCCGATCCCGCCAGCGCGATTCTTCGGATAGCGCATCGCGGGTGTAGAGCCATTCGATGTCATAAGCCGCTCCGTACCGCGCCCGCACCTCGGCGTCACTGACCGCGAACGGCGGCCCCGCCAGCACCGTCTGGTCGTACTCCATCGTCACCAGCAGCACCCGGATGCCGGGCGGCAGAATGGCGTCGAGATGGCGGGCGTAGCGTTCGCGCATCGCCGGCGGCAGCGCGATCAGCGAAGCCCGGTCGTAGACCCCGGCGCAATCGGCGACGTGGCGCGATTCCAAAGCGAAAAAGTCGCCGAGCAGGATGCGGATCTCATCCACCTCCCAGACCTCGAACGCACCATCCTGGGTGCGGCGCGGCGTCAAGCCGTTTTCGGCGAAAAACGCCTCGACCGCGACGGGACTGAGTTCCACCCCGGTCACGGGATGGCCTTCGCCCGCCAGCCACAACAGATCAAGGCTTTTGCCGCACAGCGGAACGAACACCTGCTGGCCCGCCCGCAGTTCCAGACCCTTCCAGAACTGCTGGAGATGCGTGTTGATTTCCTGCTTGTGAAAGCCGATTTCGGCCCGCTCCCAGCGTTCATGCCAGAAACTCGGTTGCATGGGCGTCACCTTGTCTGTTTGATAAGGAATGTCGGAGTGGCCCGATACCTGCCAGATGCCAGTAATGCTGGGGATGACCTCCAACCGTGGCCGATCCACCAGCGAATAGGGGTTCACGCTGGGCGGTTCAATTCAGACCCAGCGCCAGCCCTGCCACCGCCAATCGGCGCCGGACGCCGCCAGTGCGCCGCTCCAGCCCGGTTCCAGCGGCAGGTTCAGAACGCTCCACTCCCGGCCAGCGCCATCGCGCAGACGCATCCGGTCATTGGGCGATGAATCCGCCGGCAAGCACACCTCCAAGGTCCGCAGTCCACTGGCCAAGCCGCCGCCCCAGGCTTTCGCCATCGCTTCCTTGCGGGTCCAGCAGGCGAAAAACGCGGGCTGAAGCCGCGCCGCCGGCAGCGCCTGGAATACCGCCCACTCGCGCGGCGTACAGACCCGTTCAAGCACCGCCGCATAATCCACCCGGCGCTGCCGCGCTTCAATATCCACGCCCACTTCGCGCCGGGCCACGGCATACAGCACCCGGTTGCCACTGTGCGACAGGTTGAAACGCAGATCCGGCGCCGCATCCACCCCGGCCAGCATCGGCTTGCCCTGCGCGCGCTGCTCGAAACGCAGCGCCGCTGCGGGCTGGTCCAGATACCGGCCCAGCAGTGCCCGCAACAAACCACGCCCGGCGATAAAACCAGCCCGATGTTCAGGAAAGCGGAAGCGCGCCGCCCGCTCCCGTTCGTCCGCCGCCAGAGTCGCCGCCAGCGCCGCCAGCGGTTGCGGCGGCTGATCCAAATCCGCCAGCCACAGATGAATTTCGTCGGCCGCCAAAGCCGGCGCAGACCACGCCGTGCCGCTTGCCCCTCGCCACTCGCTACTCACGCACTTTCCCGGCGGGAGCGGATGAAGTTGAGGGCGCTAGTCCGTCAACTGCTCCAGCATCCCCCGCAGCTCGCCGTCCAACACTGTCGCCTTCTCGGTGCGGGTATCGATGATGACGAACGTGACATCGGCGTCGGCAACCACCGTGTCGGTCCCGTCGAGGGTCACAAGTTGATGCATGGCGCAACTGCGCTGGCCGATGGATTTGACCGAGGTGGCGATGCATAGCATTTCGCCCATGTAGGCGGCGCGGCGGTAGTTGATGTTGATGTTGACCACGGCGAAAGCGTAGCCGCTTTTTTCCAGAGCATCGATATTGTCCCGTGTTTCCAGAAAGCTCCAGCGGGCTTCCTCCAGAAACTCCAAATAGCGAGCGTTATTGACGTGGCGATACAAATCAAGATGGTAGCCACGCACTTTGATCGTAATGGTATGGCTCATGAGGACGCTCCGGTGAGGGTGAATCGGGGCGGATAGTGTAGAGAACGGGTGAATATCCCGCATGGGCGTTTCGGTTGCGGGGGATTACTCTTGCCGCCGCGTTTCCCACTGCCAGGCGTGGCCGACCATCGCCGCTAAATCGGCATAACGCGGTTCCCAGCCCAGCTCCACCCGCGCCCGCCGCGCATCCGCCACCAAGCGCGCCGGATCGCCGGGCCGCCGCTCGCCATACACCACGGGAATATCGCGGCCCGTTACCGTGCGGGCGGCGTCAATCACTTCACGCACCGAAAAACCATTGCCATTGCCGAGGTTATACGCCGCGCTATCACTGCCGGCCCACAGCCGTTGCAGCGCCAGCAGATGGGCTTCGCACAGATCAGCGACGTGGATATAGTCGCGGATGCAGGTGCCGTCCGGAGTGTCGTAGTCGGTTCCAAACACCGTGACCTGCGGCGCCTGGCCGGCAGCGGCCCGCAGCACCAGCGGAATCAGATGGGTTTCCGGATCGTGGCGCTCGCCCAGTTCGCCCTCGGGGTCCGCGCCGGCGGCATTGAAGTAGCGCAGGCTGACTGACTTCAGCCCGTAGGCCACGTCGTAATCCTGGAGCATCTGCTCGACCATCCACTTGCCGCGCCCGTAGGGATTGATCGGCTGTTTGGGGTGGTCTTCGTCAATCGGCACGCGCACCGGCTCGCCGAAGATCGCGGCGGTGGAGGAGAAGATGAAGCACTTGACCCGGTGCGCCACCATGGCGTCGAGCAGGTATTGGGTTTTAAAGACGTTATTGAGATAGTACTTGGCCGGTTCGCGCACCGATTCACCGACCTGGATGTGCGAGGCGAAATGCATCACCCCGTCGAAGCGCGTCGCGCCCAGCAGTTCATCCAGCACATCCCGCTCGCCCAGATCGCCCAGCACGAAGCGCCCACTTTTGACCGCATCCCGGTGGCCGGCGCACAGATTGTCCAGCACCGTCACCGCGAAACCGCGCTGACTCAACCGCTTGACCATGTGGGAACCGATATAACCCGCTCCGCCGACCACGAGTACCTGCATGGCCATCGTTCCTTAATTGTTTAAGTTCAGTCTGGTCTGTTCCCGCGCCATGGCGCTAAAACAACGTAACTTTTCATTCAACCGTCTGTCCCAGAACGCCGTCGTGCAACTGGCCGCCAAGTTGCTGTTGCCTGGCTCCCACGCTCCAGCGTGGGAGCAGGCCCAGACGCTCCCGCGTCGCGATGGCATGGGGATTTTTCGGGCCGCTAACCGCGAATCAGCGTGCCGATACCGGCGTCGGTAAACAGCTCCACCAGCACCGCGTGTTCGATCCGCCCGTCGATGATGTGCGCCGCCTTGACCCCACCGCGCACCGCATCCAGAGCGCAGGCGATTTTGGGCAGCATCCCGCCGTGGATGACGCCATCGTCAATCAGCGCCTGCACCCGCCGCGCGTCGAGACCGGTCAGCAGCTTGCCGTCCTTGTCCAGAACCCCGGTGGTGTCGGTCAACAGCATCAGTTTTTCGGCGCGCAACACCTCGGCCACCTTGCCGGCGACCAGATCGGCGTTGATGTTGTAGGACTGCCCGTCCGGGCCGACGCCGATGGGCGCGATCACCGGAATGAAGTGGCCACGGGTCAGGGTTTCGACGATGGATTTATCGATGCTGGCGACTTCGCCGACATGGCCGATGTCGATGATTTCAGGCGCTTTCAGATCCGGACTCTGGCGGGTGATCGTCAGCTTGCGGGCGTGGATCAGATCGCCGTCCTTGCCGGTCAGACCCACCGCGCAGCCGCCATGCCGGTTGATATTGTTGACGATTTCCTTGTTGACCAGCCCGCCCAGCACCATTTCCACTACGTCCATGGTTTCACTGTCGGTGACCCGCATCCCGTCCACGAAGCGGCTTTCCTTGCCGATGCGCTTGAGCAGACTGCTGATCTGCGGCCCACCGCCATGCACCACCACCGGGTTGAAGCCGACCAGCTTCATCAGGGCGATGTCGCGGGCGAAGCTGTTTTTCAGGTGTTCATTTTCCATCGCATGGCCGCCGTACTTGACCACGATGGTCTTGCCGGCGAAACGGCGGATATAGGGCAGCGATTCGGTGAGAACGTGGGCTACCTGAGTAGCAGCCTGGGCGTCAAGAGCCATGGGGTCAATCCACCTCGGAAGGGTAGGAGTGCAACGAAACGGGTCAGAAAGGTAGGGTTAAATCGGGTTGCAACGCCAGCAGTCGGCGGCGGAACCGGTCCTGAATCTCGGCCATGGCGGCCGGATCGTCGGCCTCGAAGCGCAGCACCAGACTGGGCGTCGTATTGGAAGCGCGCACCAGTCCCCAGCCATGGGGAAATTCCACCCGCAGTCCATCAAGGGTGATTAAATGCGCGTCCGGGCCGAAATCGACCTGCGCCGCCAGCCGTTCCATGAACGTGAACGGTTCACCCTCGGCCATATCCAGCCGCAGTTCCGGGGTGCTCAGGCCCGCCGGATAAGCCGCAAAAAACTCCGCACTGGCGACGCCCTGCCGGGCCAGCAACCGCAACAGCCGGGCAGCGGCGTAGAACGCATCGTCGAAGCCGAACCACTCATCGGCGTGGGCAAAATGACCGGTCATCTCCCCACCCAGCAACGCGCCGGTTTCGCGCATCTTTGCCTTGATCAGCGAATGGCCGGTTTTCCACAGGATCGGCCGGCCGCCGCACCCTTCGATCAGCCGGGCCAGATGACGGGAGCATTTCACATCGTAAACCACCGCCGCGCCAGGATGCCGGGCCAGCACGTCCTCGGCCAGCGGCATCAGCACCCGATCCGGCCAGATGATCTCGCCAGCGTCAGTCACCACGCCCAGCCGGTCGGCGTCGCCATCAAAGGCCAGGCCGATGTCGGCGCGATGGTCCCGCACCGCCGCCTGTAAATCAGCCAGATTTTCAGGAATGCTGGGATCAGGATGATGATGGGGAAACCGCCCGTCCACTTCGCAGTACAGTTCCACCACCTCGCAACCCAGCGCTCGCAGCAGGGGCGGCGCCGTCCGGGCAGCAATGGCGTTGCCGCAATCCACCACGACTTTGAGCGGTCGGGGCAGGGGCAGGGCTGCGCTGAGACGGCGGATGTAATCCGTGCGGAGGTGGATGGCCCGTTCACGGCCCTGACCGTGACGCAGATCGCCGGTTTCAATCCGGCGGCGCAGGTCGCGGATCACTTCACCGTGCAGGGCAATCCGGTCAATGACGATTTTCAGGCCGTTGTAGTCCGGCGGATTGTGGCTGCCGGTGACCATGACCCCGGCGTGGGTTTCGGCCAGGGTATGGGTGGCGTAGTACAGCAGCGGGGTAGAAACCGCGCCCAGATCGAGCACATCCAGCCCGGCGGCGCGGATGCCGGTTTTGAGCGCCTCGCAAAGCAGGGGACTGGACAGCCGCCCGTCGCGCCCGACTGCAACGCAGTGCTCGCCGCGCTCGGCGGCCAGGCTGCCCACCGCCTGACCGATAGCGCACACGCCGGCAGACGTCAGGTCGCGGTCCACCACGCCGCGAATGTCATATTCCCGAAAGATGGATTTTTTCATCTGAATTCAATGCCGCCCGGAATGACCGAACCCGCCCGCGCCGCGCGCGCTGGGGGTGAACTCCGCAACAATGGCGAATTCGGCCCGCACCACCGGCACGATCACCAGTTGCGCAATACGCTCGCCCACCGCAATCGTGAAGGGGGCATGGCCGCGATTCCAGCACGAAACCAGCAGTTCGCCCTGATAGTCGCTGTCGATCAGGCCCACCAGATTGCCCAGCACAATCCCATGCTTGTGGCCGAGACCGGAGCGCGGCAGCACCAGCGCGGCCAGGTTGGGGTCGGCGATGTGAATCGCCAGCCCGGTGGAAATCAGCCGGGTTTCGCCGGGATGCACCGTCAACGGCTCCGCCAGACAGGCGCGCAGATCCAGACCCGCAGAGCCGGCGGTGGCGTAGGCGGGCAGGGGAAGGTCCTGGCCCAGGCGGGGATCGAGAATTTTCAGTTCGAGAGTTTGAGAGGTCACGGGGCGTGAGAGGCTTGGCGTTGAGTATGAACCACGATTATAGCGGCAAAGCGTCAGGCGATGGACGGGGTGCGGACCCGCAGACCCAACCCCGGTCGCGGAAAGTCGTTTCAGGGCAGCCATTCGATTTACAATGTGCGGGAAAGTCAGGCCCGCGCCGATCTTGCCTATCGCAGCGCGCCCAAGCGAGTCTTTCCTTCAGGACTTTCGCTTGCTTACCTTTTCCGTCAAACCAGCGAACGCGGGTATCTCATCTTTTCATGGAGTTACTGGATTCCCGCTGATGCGGGAATGACGGAAAGCGAAAGTCCTGTCCTTAAACCTTTCTTCCAACGTCCTCCAACGACCACACCCTTATGAACTCACCCGTCGTCCCCACTCCAACCCCGGTTGCCCTGCCGCGCCGGCTTGATCCCGCCGAGGCGTTCTTCTGGTTTCTCGATCACGTTTCTTCCATGAATTTCACCGCAATCGCCGAGGGGCGCGGCGTGCTCGACGACGCGGCGCTACAGGCGGCGCTGGCCCGCGCCCAGCAGGAGCATCCCCTGTTGCGGGCGGCTATCGTCGCTAATGAGGAACAACGCCTGATCTGGATCCCCGCCCCTGACGCGCCGATCACCTATACGGTGCAGGACGCGGGGCCGGAATGGCAAACGCCGCTGGCCGAGGCCCTGATGCAGCCGTTTCCGCTGGGCAGCGCGCCCCTGGTTCGGGCGCTGCGCCTCAACCTGGATGATGGCCGTTGGGTGATCGCGCTGAATTTTCATCACAGCGCCGGCGACGGCCGTTCCGGTTGCCGGCTGCTGGCGGAAATTCTGTTCAACGTCGCCCTGCCGGAGCGGCCCGCTGCCCCACATCCCGGCTATCCGCCCCTGCACGCGCTCTATCCGCCGGCCTACACCGAGGCGGCGGGCGCGGCGGCCCTGCAAAACTTCAAGGCCCAGCGCAAGGAGGAGTTGCAGCGCTACGGCCGGTTTGAAGAATTGCCGGGCTTCAACCGGCACGCGGGCGGCGCGCAACCGCGCATTCAGACGCTCAGAATCGCACCGGAACCGGTCGAGCGCCTGGCAGCGCGCTGTCGCGCCGCCGGCGCTACGATTCATGGCGCGATCAGCGCCGCGCAATTGCAGGCGTTATGGCGGGCGTTTGGCGATGCCCAACCGCACACGCTGGGCCTGACCACGCCCGCTGATCTGCGGGCGCATTTGCACGAACCGCTGGACGACGCCTCGCCACTGCTCTGCGCCACCCTGGTTACTGGCAGTTACCGGCTGGAACCGGACAGCGATTTCTGGACGCTGGCGCGGACCGTATCTGACGATCTCAAGCGCCAGATCCAGCGCGGCGACGGGCATCTGTTCTTTGGCCTGTTTCCGCCGCCCGCCGACTTTCCGGCGACCTCCGAGGGCATCGCCCTGTTCCGCAAGATGATGGAAATAGCGCCACCGGTCTCCATGGTCAGCAACGTTGGCCGGCTGGCGCCGCTGCCGGCCGCCACCCCGTTCCAGGTCGAGGCGCTGTCCTTCGCCCTGTCCCCGATGTTCAGCCATACCCTGTTTAACGCGGTCAGCACCTTCAATGGCCGGATGACCCTGAACGTCAATTTCGACGCCGCCCGCCTGGCGCCGGAACAGGCGCTGCCGATCATCGCCGATCTGGAAGCGACCCTGAATCGCGCTGCTGATGGCGGCTAAAACCCGGCGGATTGACGCGCGCTCCCACCGGTCAGGAAGGGCGCGCGCCGAGCTGAAATCAGCCACGCCGCACCGCCAATCTGCTACCATGCGCCGCGTTTCTTTGCGGTCATGAAGGATGTTCACAATGCCACGTCCCTATAACTTCAGTGCAGGTCCCGCCATGCTGCCCGAGGCGGTTCTGGAACAGGCCAAGGCCGAAATGCTGGATTGGCGCGGTTCCGGCATGTCGGTGATGGAAATGAGCCATCGCGGCAAGGAATTCGTCTCCATCGCCGAACAGGCCGAGGCGGATCTGCGCGAATTGCTCAGCGTCCCGGCGAACTACAAGGTGCTGTTCCTGCAGGGCGGCGCGTCCAGTCAGTTCGCCGCCATTCCGATGAACCTGCTGCGCGGCAAGACCCAGGCTGACTATCTCAATACCGGCATGTGGTCGAAGAAAGCGATTGCCGAGGCCAAGAAATTCTGCCAGGTCAATGTCGTCGCCAGTTCCGAGCCGGTCAACTTCACCACCGTGCCGGCGCGCGACACCTGGAAGTGCAATCCGGACGCCGCCTACCTGCACTACACGCCCAACGAGACTATCGGCGGCGTCGAGCTGCACACCGCGCCCGAGGTTAGCGTCCCGCTGGCGGCGGATTTCTCCTCCACGCTGCTGTCGCGACCGCTGGATGTCAGCCGGTTCGGGCTGATCTACGCCGGCGCGCAAAAGAATATCGGTCCCGCCGGACTGGTGATTCTTATCGTCCGCGAAGATCTGCTCGGCCAGACCCTGCCTGGCGCGCCGACCCTGCTGGATTACGCGGTCATGGCCAAGGAAGGGTCGATGTACAACACTCCGCCGACCTATTCGTGGTACATCGCCGGGCTGGTGTTTCAATGGCTGAAGGCGCAGGGCGGGTTGTCGGTCATCGGCGAACGCAACCGGGCCAAGGCCGAGTTGCTGTACAAGGCGATTGACGAATCCGGCTTCTACAAGAATCCGGTCGATCCCGCCTACCGGTCGTGGATGAACGTGCCGTTCACCCTGCCTGATGAATCGCTCGACAAGCCATTCCTGGCCGAGGCCAAGGCCGCCGGGCTGCTGACTCTGGCGGGTCACCGTTCGGTCGGCGGAATGCGCGCCAGCATCTACAACGCCGTGCCGCTGGCGGGCGTCCAGGCGCTGGTCGCGTTTATGGCCGATTTCCAGAAGCGCCACGGCTGAGTATTGTTTCTTCCAAACCCCGCCCCGGACGCCCGCGTTCGGGGTGTTCTTTTTTTCAGATAGCGACTGGTCATGTACAAAATTCTCACCCTGAACAACATCAGCGTTTCCGGCCTGGAGCGTCTACCCCGCGACCGCTACGAAATCGCCTCCGAAATTCAGAATCCCGACGCCGTACTGCTGCGTTCCTACGCCATGCACGATTGGCCCGTTCCCGCCAGCCTCAAGGCGGTGGGCCGCGCCGGCGCCGGCGTCAACAACATTCCTGTTCCACAGATGACCGCCAAGGGCATTTGCGTGTTCAACGCGCCGGGCGCCAACGCCAATGCGGTCAAGGAACTGGTGCTGGCCGGGATGCTGCTGGCCGCCCGCAATATCTGTCCGGCCTGGGACTACACCCGCAAATTGCAGGGCAGCGACGCGGAACTGTCCAAACAGGTCGAGTCCGGCAAGAAACAGTTTGTCGGCATCGAGCTGCCCAATCGCACCCTGGGCGTGATCGGGCTGGGCGCGATTGGGGTCAAGGTCGCCAATGCCGCCCGGGCGCTGGGCATGCGGGTCATCGGTTACGATCCGCACATCACGGTCAGCAACGCCTGGCAACTGTCTTCGCAGGTCGAGCAGGTATTGAGCGTCAACGAGATGGCGGCGCAAGCTGACTTCATCACCCTGCATGTGCCGTTGAACGACGCCACCCGCCAGTTGATCAATACCCAGTTCCTGAAGAACAGCCGGCCGGGCCTGACCCTGTTGAATTTCTCCCGCGAGGGGGTGGTGGACGAAGAGGCGCTGTTTGAAGCGTTGCAGGCCGGCAAGCTGAAATCCTATGTTTGCGACTTCCCCACCAACCGGCTGAAGGATCATCCGCGCGTGATCATGCTGCCGCATTTGGGCGCATCCACCGGCGAGGCCGAGGACAACTGCGCCATTATGGTCGCCGATCAGGTGCGCGACTATCTGGAAAACGGCATCGTCCACAACTCCGTCAATTTTCCGGAAGTCGCCATGCCGCGCAATGGCGGGCCGCGTCTGGCGATAGTCAACGCCAACGTCCCGCACATGATCGAGCGGATTTCCAACGCCATTTCTACAGCGGGCATCAACATCCTGGACATGTTGAACAAATCGCGCGGCGATATTGCCTGCACCCTGGTCGACACCGATGGACCGGTGCCGGAGGCGGTGACAAAGCAAATCGCTGAGGTACAGGGCGTTCTGGGCGTGCGGGTATTGTAAAAAAGGGTCGATGCGCAACCGTAGAGCCGGCGCCACTGGTCAGGCCGGCTCTACGCTATTCAGCCCGGATACTCGTTGGGCAAAAGGGCTTCGGTGATTTCCGACAAGACCTTACGCTTCGCTATGGGTTGTTTGCGCAATGTCGAGATACGCCAGCCAATAGCGGGAGAGATCGCGGATGCAGTCGGCGCGGGTCAGGAGCGTGGCGACATCGAGCTTGACCCGCTCCACTTCGGGTAGCAGCGCGACCAGCACTGCATCCAGTTCGTGCAGATAGCGACTGCGATTGGAAGCGATGATGGCGATTCGGGTGGTCAACAGCCGGACCCGCAGGTACAGCAAATCACCGGGCGCGGTAGTGTGACGCTTGTAGTGCATCTCGTAGGCTTCCGGCGTCACGTCCTTTTTGCCGAGCAGATACGCTTCCAGCCCCTCCACCCGGGACAGCATCATGCCGATGTGGTTCTGGGCCGAGGTGCGGTGCGCCAGCGGCTCCAGCACGGCGATTTTTTCTTCCAGCCCGCGCCGCCGTTCCTGCACGCGGCCGCGCAGGCGGTCAATCTCGCAATCGGTTCCCACCAGCCGCTGATCCAGTTCCTGCAATTCCGCCTCCATGCCGTCCAGAAATTCACGCAGCCGCTCGGACAGAATCCGCTCCAGCGTCAGGGTGATAAACCGCTCCCAAATGGCGTCGGTCTGGGCGCGCAGCCGTTCGATATCCTGATGGAGACCGGTGATTCGATCCGTGATCTCCCGCACGCTCCGCTGGTGTTCGACGCGGTCCTGGGCGCTCCAGATTTGCGCAATCTGCTCTTCTTCCTTGAAGACATAGGAGACGTTGGCAGGCGTTGCGTCATCCTCGATTCGAGGGCTGTCGTAGGTCTCCATGCGGGGACATCTCCAGAGTGGCGGGGCAAGGGCATCCGGGGGCTGGCGGAAATCGGGCGCTCAATCCTGATAGGTCCAGCCGTCGGGAAAGTCGCGGTTGGCTTCATGGACGTCGTATACGCAAAAATCCTGTTCAGGCAGACCGGGAAACAGGCGTCGGGCGTGGACTTCCGCCTGCTGTTCGCTTTCAGCCTGGACCAGCGCAACATTGAGCAGTTTGTCGGAACCGGGGTCTTCCACAACGATGAGATAAGGTTTCATAGCGATTTCCTTGAGGAAACGGTCGATGAGTAGCGGATCGGGTCTGAGAAACGGCGCGCAAACTCCAGTCACCCTGCCAATGATAGAGATTATTATCGATCAATACACGCGGGCCGTTGTGCGTCCCACAGGTTCCCGTGCGGGAAGGTCAGGGCGGGAATCCGGATTTTCCGCTGGCCCCTTTACCTCGGGAGTTCACTCCTCTATAAAAACCCGCCTCATCCCTCTTCACTACGGGATTTGCTCCTTTCCTTGTCCGCGAGAACTTTCAATGTCTTCGAATCTGCTCAACAACGTCAACGTCGCTACCCTGGATGTGCTGCCCACGCCCGAGGAGATCAAACGCCAATTGCCGATGACTGCAACCGCTGAGGCCACGGTGCTGACCGCGCGGCAAACGGTGCAGAAAATTCTCGATCATCAGGATCATCGGGTCTTCGTGGTGGTCGGCCCCTGCTCGATCCACGATGTGGCGGCGGCCCGCGACTATGCGCGGCGGCTGCGGGCGCTGGCCGATGAGGTCGGCGATACGCTGTTCCTGATCATGCGGGTGTATTTCGAGAAACCACGCACTACGGTCGGCTGGAAGGGCCTGATCAACGATCCGCATCTGGACGATTCCTTCAATGTGGCTGAGGGGTTGCGCATCGCTCGCGCCCTGCTGCTGGAAATCGCCGAACTGGGACTGCCGACCGGCACCGAGGCGCTGGATCCGCTCTGTCCGCAATATCTGGATGATCTGCTGGCCTGGACCGCCATCGGCGCCCGCACCACCGAATCGCAAACCCATCGGGAAATGGCCAGCGGTCTTTCCACGCCGGTCGGCTTCAAAAACGGCACCAACGGCAGTCTGGAAGTGGCGATCAATGCCCTGCAATCGGCCTCGCGGCCACACAGTTTCCTAGGCATCAATCAATACGGGCAATCAGCGGTGGTGCGCACCACCGGCAACCGCTACGGCCATGTCGTGCTGCGCGGCGGCTCCGAAGGCCCCAACTACGACACGGTGACCATGGCCCTGTGCGAGAAAGAACTGCTCAAGAACAAGCTGCCGCTCAACATCGTGGTGGATTGCAGCCATGCCAACGCCCGCAAGGATCCGGCGCTGCAACCGCTGGTGCTGAACGACTGCGCACATCAGATTTTGGAGGGCAACCGTTCCATCGTCGGTTTCATGATCGAGAGCAACCTGGCCTGGGGTAACCAGTCCATTCCCGCCGACCGCAGCCAGCTTAAATACGGCGTGTCGATTACCGACGCCTGCGTGGACTGGGAAACCACCGAAAAAATGCTGCGCGAGGCTCACGCCAAACTCAAGACCGTATTGCCGGGCCGGATCACGGTCTGACCGGTCCAGAACATCGCCCAGCGTCGCCCATCCGCCTGCCGGTTGCTTCAACCCCCTGACCGGGAAACGGCGTCACGCGCCGGGCGGGGCTGTTTCGAGCCATTGCAGCACCGCATCCCACCAGGGATCTCGCGGATCCACCGGCCAACGGTTGTGTCCGGCGTCCGCGAAGATCCAGCGCTGCTTCGGTTCCCGCAGCGCGTCGTACAGGTTCTGGCTGTGCCGCGCCGGGATGATCTCATCCCGCTCGGCCACCAGCACCGCTGCCTTGCCGCCATAATCCCGCAGATAAGCGATGCTGTCATAGCGGTCGCGCAGCAGCCAGCGGATGGGCAGATACCAGTACAGGGTTTGCGCCAGGTCGGTCAGACGGTCCCACGGCGTAATGAGCGCCACGCCCGCCACCGGCAGCGTGGCATCGGCCGCCACGCCCGCTGCTACCGCCGCGCCCAGCGACTCGCCCCACACCAGCAGTGGGCCGCCGAACGCCGCCAGCGCCTGCCGGGCGGTCTCCCGACCATCCTGGATCAAAGCTGCTTCGCTCAGTTCGCCCGCGCGGCCGCCATAGCCCGGATACTCCGCCAGCACCACCCGATAGCCACGGGCTTCCAGCGCCAGCCCGTAATAAACCCGGTCGCGGGCGCTGCCGGCGTTGCCATGAAATACCACGACCGTTCCCCGAAGCGGCGCATCCACCGGCCAGCCCGCGCTGGCGTAGCCCCGGAAGACCGCACCGCCAGCGGGCCAGGGTTCCAGGGTCAATCCGCTGCCCAAGGGTATGGCGGCAATGGCGGGCGGGGCTGGGTCGGGAAAATACAGCAGACGCTTTTGCACCAGAAAGACCAGACCGACCAGCAGCAGGTAGCCGCCGGCCAGACCATAAAGCAACATCCGCATCTGAAGCTCTCCTGCGATTCGGGAAGCGTTGCCGGGATAGCGCGGACAGGTTGCGGGAAGCCGGCGACGAAATCGAATCGTTGCAGCCGGCCAACCCCCGCCGCGCTACAGCATATTCAGCTCCAGCTTGGCGCGCATGGACATCCGTTCCGGGGTCCACGGCGGTTCCCAAACCAGCTCGACGTTGACCGATTCCACCCCGGCCTGATAGCGAACCGCATTTTCCACCCATTCCGGCATCGAGCCAGCGACCGGGCAGCCGGGCGCGGTCAGGGTCATCTGAATATCGGCGTGATTGCCTAGCGGGTCCACGTTCAGGCTGTAGATCAGCCCCAGTTCGTAGATATCCACCGGAATTTCCGGATCGTAGACGGTCTTCAGCGCCGCGATGATTCGGGCTTCCATCTCATCGGCATCGGGCAGATTCGTCGTGTTCGTTGTCATTCGGTCACCACTGGTTCCGCGCGCGCGTCCAGCGCTGCCCGCACCGCGTGCCAGGCCAGGGTCGCGCATTTGACCCGGCTCGGATAATCGCGCACTCCCGCCAGCACCCCGAGTTTGCCCAGTCCTTTGGGGCATTCGCAGTCGGTCGTGACCACGTTGTGGAAGGCTTCGAACAGGTGATCGATCTCGCCGACCGGCTTACCCTTGAGCGCCTCAGTCATCAGCGAGGCCGAGGCGCTGGAGATCGCGCAGCCGGCGCCCTGAAAGGCGATGTCCCGAATCACCCCGTCCTCGATGTCCAGATCGACGCTGATCCGGTCCCCGCACAGGGGATTGACGCCATCGGCGTGGTGGGTCGGCTGAGGAATGATGCGAAAATTCCGGGGCCGCTTGTTATGGTCCAGGATCACTTCCTGATAGAGATCGCGCAGGTCGCTCATGCTTCAAATAGCTCCTTGACTTTCCAGAGTGCTCTAACCAGAGCGTCTACCTCATCGCCGGTGTTGTAGACCGCAAACGAAGCCCGGGCGGTGGCGGGGACGCCGTAACGCTGCATCACCGGCTGGGCGCAGTGATGGCCGGCGCGAATGGCAATGCCTTCGCGGTCGAGGATGGTGCCGATATCGTGGGGATGGACGCCTTGCAAGGTGAAGGCGATCAGCGCCGCCTTGTCGCGCGCCGTACCCATGATCTTCAGGCCGGGAATTTCATTCAGTTGTGCGGTGGCGTAAGCCAGCAGGGCGTGTTCATGGGCAGCGATGGCATCCAGGCCGATGGCGTTCAGCCAGTCCAGCGCCGCGCCCAACCCAATCACATCCGCAATGTTCGGGGTGCCGGCCTCGAACTTGTTGGGCAGATCGGCGTAGTCGGTCTTCTCGAACGTGACCCGCCGGATCATATCCCCGCCGCCCTGATACGGCGGCATCGCTTCCAGCAGCGCCTTCTTGCCGTACAGCACGCCGACCCCGCTCGGCCCATAAATTTTGTGGGCGGAAAAGGCGTAGAACTCGCAATCCAGCGCCCGCACGTCCACCGCCAGATGCGGAATGGATTGCGCGCCGTCCACCAGCACCGGGATGCCGTGCGCATGAGCCATCTCGGTCATCTGCCGAACCGGATTGAGTGTGCCCAGCGCGTTGGACAGATGGACGAACGCCGCCAGTTTCACCCGCCCGCTGGCCAGCAACTGCTCGTAGTCTTCCAGGATCAGTTCGCCGGCGTCGGTGAAGGGCGCCACCTTCAATTTCGCCCCGGTCCGTTCGCACAGCAGTTGCCACGGCACGATATTGGAATGATGCTCCATGCCGGTAATGACGATTTCATCGCCCGCCTTGACCACCTGGTCGCCGAAACTGCTGGCGACCAGATTGATGCTCTCGGTGGTGTTGCGGGTGAAAATGATTTCCTGGGTGCTAGCGGCGTTGAGAAAGGCGCGCACTTTCTCCCGCGCTCCTTCGTAGGCCACGGTGGAGCGCTCCGACAGCAGGTGAACGCCGCGATGAATGTTGGCGTAATAGCCGCTGTAGCACCCGCTGATGGCGTCGATCACCGCTTTCGGTTTTTGCACCGAGGCAGCGTTGTCCAAATAAACCAGCGGTTTGCCATGCACTCGCTGGCGCAGGATCGGAAAGTCGGCGCGAATGCGGGCAAGGTCGAATATCGGCGGATTGGAAAGCACAGGCAGGGCGCTCACGCTTGATCTCCCTCGATGAAATCCAGCGCCAGACGGTCGGCGAGCAGGCGGGCCAGCCGCTCCCGCAACGGCGTCAGGCGAATCCGGTTGAGACTGTCATTGGCGAAGGCATGCACCAGCAAGGCGCGAGCCTGGGCAGCGGGAATGCCCCGGGCGCGCAGATAGAATTCGGCGTCAGGGTCGAGAAAGCCGGTGCTGGAGCCATGGCCGCATTTCACGTCATCCGCCAGAATTTCCAGCCGGGGATTCGCCTGAGCCTGAGCCTGGCGGGACAGTAATAAATTACGGTTCAACTGGCGGGCGTCGGTTTTCTGGGCGTGCGGGCGAACGTGGATCATGCCGTCGAACACCGCCCGCGCCTTGCCGTCCAGTACGTTCTTGAAGACCTGCTCGCTGGTTCCATGCGGGTGGGCGTGTTCGACCCGGACGTGGTTGGCGCCGAACTGGCTATCGCGCCCCAGGGTCAGGCCATTGAGTGTGCAATGCGCACCTTCACCGTCCAGCAGCGCCTCCAGATCGGTGCGGGCCAGTTGGCCGCCGAACGCCATCAGATGCAGATTCGCCTGGCTGGCGCGGCCCTGGCGGATCCGCACGCTCCCCAGATGAAACGCGCTCGGCGCTTCCTGTTGAATCTGGTGGTAATGCAGGGTTGCGTCCGCGCTCACCTCGATTTCCGTCATCGGCGCATGCAGATAGCGGCCCGCACCGCCATACTCGACCACTACGCTCGCCTGCGCGCCCTCCTCCAGCACCAGCAGCAGACGGGGATGGATCGAAACGCTATCGCCGCTGGCGTGGAAAATCAGATGAATCGGTTCCTCAAGCACGGTTCCGCGCGGGAGATGGATGAATGCGCCATCCTCCCAGAACGCGGTGTTGAGTGCGGCAAAGGGATGCGCTTCCAGGCCCGGCAGCCGGTCCAGATACGGTTCGATCCCTCCAGAATGCGCCAGCAGCGCCTGACTCAGGCTGGCGATCAGCGCCTTGCCCGGACTTTCGCACAACGATGACAGGCCCGGCGCGAAACGGCCGTTGATGAAGGTCAGCCGGTGCGCGGGCATTTCCAGGGTCGGCAAGGTTCCGGCGTCGACCGGCGCATGACCGGCAGGTTGCCAGACCATGGCTTGCAGGGCGCTGAGATCGGTCAGCCGCCACGCTTCCTGCTGACGGGTCGGCAGCCCCAGTTCCTCAAAACGGTCCAACGCGGCGTGGCGCAACCGTGCGAAAGCATCCGGCTCGCGGCGCTCGGCCATGAAGGCGGTAAAGCGGGCGCGGTAGGGATCGGTGAACAGCGGGGCGACAGCGGTCATGGGATGCGCCTCACGCCACCGCCCGGCGCGCCCGGCCCGGCTCTTCGTTGTACAGCGCGTAGCCCTGTTCCTCCAGCTCCACCGCCAGTTCCTTGCCGCCGGAATGGGCAATCCGGCCATTCACCAGGACATGCACATGATCCGGCACGATGTAATCCAGCAGCCGCTGGTAATGAGTAATGACCAGAAAGCCGCGCTCCGGGCTACGCAAGGCATTGACGCCGTCCGCCACCACTTTCAGCGCGTCGATATCCAGACCGGAGTCGGTTTCATCGAGAACGGCAAAGCGCGGTTGCAACACGGCCATCTGGAACACTTCATTGCGCTTCTTCTCCCCGCCGGAGAAACCTTCATTGACCGAGCGCTTGAGCATGGATTCATCCATCTTCACCAGATTCATGCGCTCATGCACCAGTTCCCAGAAATCCATGGCGTCGACCAGCGATTCACCACGATAGTTGCGCACGGCATTGACCGCCGCCTTGAGAAAATACAGATTGGCGACGCCGGGAATTTCCACCGGATATTGGAAGGCCAGAAACAGTCCTTCGCAGGCGCGGGTTTCCGGATCCATCTCCAGCAGGTTTTTCCCATCGAAGCGGATTTCACCCTCAGTGACGGTATAACCCGCGCGGCCCGCGATGACATTGGCCAGCGTGCTTTTGCCAGAGCCGTTTGGCCCCATGATGGCGTGGGTTTCACCCGGTTGAATGCTCAGGTCGATGCCCTTGAGGATTTCCCGGCCCTCAACCGTGACGTGCAGATTGCGGATTTCCAGCATAGCGTATTGGATTCCCTCTGAGTTTCGAGATAGTTGGAGCGTCGTTTTACAAGTGCCTGATTTCAAGGTCACCCCAGCGGTCGTGGAGATACTCGGCCACCAGCCGACGATGGCAATGCTCTGGCGTGGGTTCGCTGCACAACAGGCAACTACCATCAATCAAATGGCGTGAGACCTTATTTTCAACCTGGCGCTGGGTCATCAGATCAATAAATGCCCGTTCATAAGTATCCCAGCTTCCTCCATTCCTTTTATAGTCATCCAATATATTTTTAGTCGGAGCCAGTTCAGGAAGATGGATATAATCAATGCCGCAGATGCTTTTCAGAAAAAAGCGTAAATCATCTTTTTTAGTAAATCCTGCCAACTGTGATACGTTTTTCAGACGTATATCTACCATCCGGCTTAATCCAGGTTGTTTGATCAATGTAAAAAACTGATCGGCGCTTTTTTTAGCAAACCCAATCGTAAAGAGGATCATTCAGGCTACTTCCAAATGATTCATTCTCTGATCTTCATAAGCGATTCGCTCGCTTTGAACAGCATAGGCATCCTCGATATAGTCTTCACGACATTTAAGCATATCGCCTTCCGGCATTTTCAGCAGCTTCAACAAGCGAGTTTCCAGAGCATCGTGGGTTTCCAGTTCATGATTGGCGTGAATATGAGAAACCGGCAATCCATTCTTAACCAAGTTGCGTGCGACCAGTATGGCGCGGTGACATTCAATCGGATCTTTTTCAGCACACATCAGGGCAATCCGGTACTGTTGGATGCCTTGGCTGATTCTGGCAATACCCTGGGCAAACAGGGGTTCGCGGGCTATACGATCATATTGCGCCTTCCCTCGTAGATAACAGGCTGGATTCTGGCTTCTGGCGCCGAGTTCCTTGCCGAGGAAGACATAGGCGATGCCCTGGCCGCGCAACGCTTCGCGCAAGGCGTCATACGAAAATTGCGGTGCATATCGGCTGTAGGGATGCGAACGGACATCGCTTATGGCAGTAACGCCATGATAACGCAGCAGATCGATGAGATACTCGATTGAGTGATTTGAGTGACCAATGGTCAGTACCGGCTCATTCATGGTGCGCTGCTCTTTTCGGGGTGATGATGGAAGCAACCAGTTTATAAACATAGCCTTCCCAAAGTTCCGTTAAACTGATGCAGGCCAAAGCGGTATCCAGTGAGTGTTCAATTGCGCCAGCCTTCAAAAAATACGACTCAATCACTGGATCGGTCACGTCTAGGCAATAATGATCTCCCAAATAATCAAAACGCGCTCGCACTGCCTGTTTCATATTCCCAGATTTCTGGAGTTTCAGGTCGGTGTACAACAGCATTCGATCCAAGGCAATCAAGCGCAGCGATCCCTGTTTGGAATCCAATTGATGTTCCGGTATCCGGTTATTGTGGCATTGGCAGGTTGAGAAGCCATTAACCCACAGTGGACTGGGTTCATCCAGTATTGCCTTTAACGCCTGCCAATTAACTCGATCCCGACGCTGCCAGAAAAACCGGGCATCAATCAATACATTTTCCGGCTGATGACCCTGTGGTGCGGGTTTTTCACATGGAATCTCTATAATATCCAACAGCTTAACGGTTTCGCCATCTGGGTAGAGCATTTCCAGTTCCGAAATTTCATGCGTAGGTCGCGGGCTGACAGGACGAATCCATCGCCCTGCTTTTCCAGTCGTATCAATTTCCTTACCGGCAATACAACGCCCTGCCGTCTTGCGTGAGTTAGCGAGACATACAATATTGACCGTAAAGTTGGGGCGTTCCAGGTTCATTTCTTCGCCTTTCGCCTTTTCACCCAACACTCCCTTCCAGCTTCAATTCGATCAACTTCTGCGCCTCGACGGCGAATTCCATCGGCAATTCCTTGAAGACTTCCTTACAGAAGCCATTCACGATCAGGCTGACGGCATCCTCGGTGCTGATACCGCGCTGCTGGCAATAAAAAATCTGATCGTCGCTGATCTTCGAGGTGCTGGCCTCATGCTCGACTTGGGCGCTGGAATTCTGCACGTCGATATAGGGGAAAGTGTGAGCGCCGCATTGGTCGTCCATCAGTAACGAGTCACATTGTGAGTGGTTACGGGCATTCTCGGCTGTCGGCAAAATTTTGACCAAGCCCCGATAGGCGTTCTGCCCATGTCCAGCGGAAATGCCCTTGGAAACGATCGTGCTGCGGGTATTTTTACCGATATGGATCATCTTGGTGCCGGTATCCGCCTGCTGATAATCGCGGGTCAGCGCGACGGAATAAAACTCGCCCACCGAGTTCTCACCGCGCAGCACACAACTGGGATATTTCCAGGTGATCGCCGAACCGGTTTCCACCTGCGTCCAGGAAATCTTCGAGTCACGGCCCTTGCACAATCCACGCTTGGTGACGAAGTTGTAAATGCCGCCCCGGCCTTCGGCGTCACCCGGATACCAGTTCTGCACCGTGGAGTATTTGATCGTGGCGTTATCCAGCGCGATCAGCTCTACAACGGCGGCATGGAGTTGATTTTCATCGCGCATCGGAGCGGTACAGCCTTCAAGATACGATACATACGCGCCTTCATCGGCAATGATCAGCGTTCGTTCAAACTGCCCGGTGTTGCTGGCGTTGATGCGGAAATAGGTGGACAGCTCCATCGGGCAACGCACTCCTGGCGGGATGTAGACGAAGGAACCATCGGAAAACACTGCGGAATTCAGCGTTGCGTAGTAGTTGTCGCGATACGGCACCACCGTACCGAGATATTTCCGCACCAGATCGGGATGTTCGCGGACCGCCTCGGAAAAGGAGCAGAAAATAATGCCCTTTTCCGCCAGCTTGCCCTTGTAGCTGGTGGCCACCGACACTGAATCAAACACCGCATCCACCGCGACGCCGGCGAGAATGGCCTGCTCCGCCAGCGGGATACCGAGCTTTTCGTAAGTGCGGCGCAGTTCCGGGTCGATCTCGTCCAGACTCTTGGGGCCATCGGTCTTTTTCTTCGGCGCCGAGTAGTAGGAAAGCGCCTGATAATCAATCTTCGGATAGTGAACCCGCGCCCACTGCGGCTCGGTCTGGGTCAGCCAGTGGCGGAAGGCTTGCAGTCGCCACTCCAGCAGCCAGTCCGGCTCCTGCTTCTTGGCCGAGATCAGCCGAACCACGTCTTCATTCAGGCCCGGCGGCACCGTGTCCTGTTCGATGTCGGTCACAAAGCCGTACTTGTAATCGCTGGCGGCAAGGCGTTCGAGGGTACTGTCGGTCATGGGGCGGTTCCTTGGGGTCATTCGGCCATTCGATTCAAACCGGGCGGTCGGCGCGGGCGGGCGTCATCGGGTGCAGAGCGTGGAAACGCATCGGATGCGGCGGGTAGGGCCGACTCATTTCCTCCAGGCTGATGCTTTGCAGGGCGGTATAAATCGCCTGATTGATGCGCGGCCAGTGGCCACTCACCTCGCAATGTTCTTGCCGGGCGCAACCGTCGTGATCTTCAGTGCTGCATTCGGTGATCGCCAGCGGCCCCTCCAGCGCGCTGATGATGTCAGCGGCGGAAATCGCCGTCGCCGGCCGCGCCAGGCTGTAGCCGCCCTGCGCGCCGCGCTGCGAGTTCAACAGGCCCGCCCGCGTCAGCGCCTTGAGAATTTTGCTGACCATCGGCAGCGGCAGCCGGCGCTGCTGCGCCAGAGCGGCGGCGCTGCGCGGTTGGCCGTCCGCCAGGGCCAGGCAGCTCATCAATACGATGCCGTAGTCGGCTTCGCGGGTGATGCGAATCATGGGTGCTCCGCGTGGCGGGTCTAATCAGTACTGTATTAGTTCTATTTGCGCGCATCATAGTTCCAAACCAGGCGCTTGCCAAGAGGTCTATTTTCGGCTTCGATGGATTGCCGCCGCCAGTGAAACCTGCGCCCACCTTGTGTTATAAAAACAAGCTATAACACGGCACTGATCCCCGGCGCTGCGCCGCCCGTCCCTTCTTCCGGTGAGTTTCCATGATCTCGATTGGCCCGTGGTTTTCGCTGATTTCACGCCTGCGGCATAGCCTGGCTCTGCTGGCGATGGCTGCGCTGCTGGCAACGGGCTGCGCCTCCAGTTCCACGGATGAAGCCGCCTTACCCGCCGGCGTCCGGGAAAACGGGGTATTGTTGCTCACGCGCAATGATAATAACCGCAGCGCGGAGATTCGGGTCGGCGAGCGGATTGAAGTGCAGTTGCCGGAAAATCCTACGACCGGCTTCACTTGGGCGATTGATGAAACCGATCGCGAGCGGTTGACGCTGGAAGGCACCGATTACACCCCGCCAGAGGTGGGGATGATCGGCGCGCGCGGTCAGCGCACGTTCACGTTCACCGCCCGGCAGCCTGGCGATGTTGCGCTCAAGCTCAAATACTGGCGGCTCTGGGAAGGCGACAGCTCGGTTGCCGAACGCTTCACCGTGACCCTGCGGATCCGCGCCGCTGGCTGAAATCCCACTCTTCTCCTAGATCGCTACGCTCATGCTCCCTGTCATTGCCTTGGTAGGCCGGCCCAATGTCGGCAAATCCACGCTGTTCAATTCGCTGACCCGCACCCGCGACGCGCTGGTGGCGGATCTGCCCGGCCTGACCCGCGACCGCCAATACGGCCTGGGTCAGCGCGGTCCCCGTCCCTACGTCGTCGTGGATACCGGTGGACTGACCGATGAAGACGAGGGATTGGCGGGGATGATCCAGCAACAGGCCTGGCGCGCCATCCAGGAAGCGGACGCGGTGTTGTTGCTGGTGGACGGTCGCGGCGGACTGACGGCGGCGGATGAGGAAATCGCCGCTCAGTTGCGCCGCGCCGGCAAGCCGCTGCATCTGGTGATCAACAAGACCGAGCATCGCGACCCGCATCTGCTCAGCGCCGAATTTCACGCCCTCGGTCTCAATCATCTGCACGTCATCGCTGCGGTTCACAACCAGGGCGTGGAAACATTGATGGAGAACGTGTTCGCCGCCCTGCGGGACGTGGACGAAGCCGGCGCGGCGGAGGAGGAGGAACCGGAAGCAGTCATCAAACTGGCGGTGGTCGGTCGGCCCAATGTCGGCAAATCCACCCTGGTCAACCGCCTGCTGGGCGAGGAGCGGATGCTGGCCTGTGATCTACCCGGCACCACTCGCGACAGCGTGGCCGCGCCGTTCGAGCGCGACGGCCAGCGCTATGTGCTGATCGATACCGCCGGGGTGCGGCGCCGGGCGCGGGTCAGTGATACGGTAGAGAAATTCAGCATCATCAAGACCCTGCAAGCCATTGAACAGTCCCATGTCGTGGTGCTGGTGCTGGATGCCCGGCAGGGCGTCAGCGATCAGGACGCCAGTCTGCTGGGCCTGATCTTGGACAGTGGCCGGGCGCTGGCGCTGGCGGTCAACAAATGGGATCACCTCGACCCTGATGCTCGCGCTACGGTGAAACGGGATCTCGACCGGCGGCTGAATTTTCTCGATTTCGCCAAAATCCATTTTATTTCCGCCTTGCACGGTACTGGCGTCGGCGAACTGCTGGGTTCGGTGCGCGCCGCCCACGCCGCCGCCTGCCGTAAGCTGTCCACCCCGGAACTGACCCGGATTCTGGAAGCCGCCCTGGCCGCGCATCAGCCGCCGCTGGTGCATGGGCACAGCATCAAGCTGCGCTATGCCCACCAGGGCGGCCATAATCCGCCGCTGATCATCATTCATGGCAACCGGGTGGAGCACGTGCCGGATGCCTATCGGCGCTATCTGGTCAATACCTATCGCAAGCGGCTGGATTTGTGGGGTACGCCGATTCGGGTGGAATTTCGCAGCGGCGAGAATCCCTATCACACTTCGGCAACGCGCGGCGGGCGACCCAAACCGGGCAGCCCGCGCAAGTTTGGCCAGCGCTGAAAACCGGGAACCGGTCTTAACCGTTCAAACCTGCGACCCGCCGTGGATCCGCCCGGCTTTCTCCCGCAGTCGCCGCCTGGCGCAGCGCCCGGTTGACCGCGCTGATCACGGCATTCAACGAAGCGGTGACGATGTTGCTGTCGATGCCGACGCCAAAGCGTGTGATCGGTTCGCCGTCCATGCGCACTTCGACATAGGACACCGCCGTGGCGTTGGCGCCCGCGCCAATGGCGTGTTCGTGATAGTCCACCACCCGCACGTCCAGTCCGCAGTGCCGGTTCAACGCATCGGTAAAAGCGTCAATCGGCCCATTGCCCTTGCCGGAAATCAGCCGTTCCCGCCCGCGCTCACGGATGGTAGCGGTCAACTTGCACATTCCGCTGGCGTGGCTGTCGGGAATGGCGCGGTGCTCGACAAAGCGGAACGGCTCGGTCAGTTGCAGATAGTCCGCTGCAAACGCCGCCCAGATATCCGCCGAGCTCAGCTCCTTGCCGGTCGCATCCGCGATGGTCTGCACCCGCTGGCTGAACTCGATTTGCAGGCGGCGCGGCAGCCGCAAACCATGGTCCTTTTCCAGCAGATAGGCAATACCGCCCTTGCCCGACTGGCTGTTGACCCGGATCACCGCTTCATAGCTGCGGCCGACATCGGCGGGATCAATCGGTAGATACGGGACATCCCACACTTCGCGATCCGCGTTGGCGGCCAGGCCCTTCTTGATCGCATCCTGATGCGAGCCGGAAAAGGCGGTGAACACCAGTTCGCCGGCGTAGGGATGGCGCGGATGCACCGGCAACTGGTTGCAGTATTCGGCGCAACGCACCACCGCGTTGATGTCGGACAAATCCAGACCGGGGTCGATGCCCTGGGTGAACAGGTTCAGCGCCAGGGTCACGATATCGACGTTGCCGGTGCGCTCGCCATTGCCGAACAGGGTGCCTTCCACCCGATCTGCGCCGGCCAGCAAGGCCAGTTCCGCCGCTGCTACGGCGGTGCCCCGGTCATTGTGGGGATGGACGCTGATCAGCACGGCGTCGCGGTGGCGGAGATGGCGGCAAAACCATTCAATCTGGTCGGCGTGGACATTCGGCGTCGCCATTTCCACGGTCGCCGGCAAATTCAAGATCACTTTGCGTTCCGGGGTCGGCTGCCAGATTTCGATCACGGCCTCGCACACTTCCAGGGCAAAATCGAGTTCAGTGGCACTGAAGCTTTCCGGCGAATACTCGAAGGTCCATTCGGTATCGGGATACTCGGCGGCAACCTCGCGCATCAACCGGGCGCCGGTGACCGCAATGTCGATAATGCCGGGCTTGTCCAGTCCGAAAACCACTTGGCGCTGGATGGGCGAGGTGGAGTTGTACAAATGCACCACAGCTTTTTTGACCCCGCGCAGGGCTTCAAAACTGCGGCGAATCAGCGGTTCGCGCGACTGGGTGAGGGCCTGGATGCTCACATGGTCCGGGATCAGCCGCTGATCCACCAGATAGCGGACAAAATCGAAATCGGTTTGCGAGGCGGCGGGAAAGCCAACTTCAATTTCCCTGAATCCCAGTTGCACCAGCAACTCAAACATGCGGCGCTTGCGGTCGGTGCCCATCGGTTCGATCAGCGCCTGGTTGCCGTCGCGCAGATCGACGCTGCACCAGGCCGGAGCCTGAGTGAGGGTGCGGGCGGGCCATTGCCGATCCGGCAACGGGATTGGCGGGAAGGGACGATATTTACGGGCAGCGGCAATACGCATCGGGGATTCCTCTCTCAAACGGGGTGCGGAACAGGGGGTGATTTTTAAACATCATGCGGCGCGTTCCGGCCGCCGGGCCGCTGCTAAACCCGACGACCGCAGCGTAGTCGCAGCAGAGCCTGAGAAAGGGTGCGAATGAAATCCGGGCGATGGGCGCGGGGGACAGTGCGGGAAAGGGTGATGCGAGATCGAACAGGGTCAGACATGGAGGCAATCCTCGGAACGGTGGGAATGATGAACAGCGACAGCCAAGCCCGGCGCTCCGTCAGGAGGCCGGGCCACTCAGTCGCAGTTCAAACCGTTCAGGGGATCGGGCAGGTTTCATAAGCAGCAAATTAACCCAGGCAGCGATTCCCGGTCAAGCAGCGGGTGATAATAGCTTGTGCAACGCAGTGGGTTCCGCTGCGACCGCCGGAGGATGCATGAGGCGACATCGCCCTTACGATTGCGCGGCCAGCCGCTCCCGCCAGCGGTTATACATCCACATTCCGGCGAAATAGACGATGATCACCCCAAAACCCATCCAGGCTAGCAGCGGCGCGAGGTTGGAAAAAGCCACGTTAATAATCCCGCCGACCAGAATGAAAAGGGCGACCACGCATAGCCGCCAATCGTAATAAATGCCCGCCAGATAGGTGCTCAGCGCCATGGTGAAGGTGATGATGAAGCTGCCCTGCCGGTCGTCAATCAGATCAATAAGGTTGTTGTGGCCGCCGGAAAGCATATAAATCAGAAACGCCAGCGCGAGCACTGCGCCCCAGTGCAAAATCTGCCGCCCGACCAGCGTCAGTCGCGCTTTCAGGGTCGGTTCGACATTGTTCCATTGCGTGACGATGCAGATTACCCCGAAGATCGGGATCAGCCAGTGCCAGTACCAGCGACTGGTATCCAGGTCGTAGGTGGTGTAGACCGCGCCAATCCAGGCCAGCGCGATCATCAGATAAAAACCGATGTCCTTGGGTTGAAATAGCCGTCGGAACAAACTGGGTTTCGCGGGAACCGGCGCGGCCGCTGGAGTCGGTTCGAGTTCGAGTTCGGACATGACAGTTTCCTTGACGAAGTGCGGTTTTCGGAGAGGTCGGGGATAACGCGCAATAGTAGCGCATACCTCGCGGTCAAGCGCATGGCGGTCGGTATGCGTCCGGGTTTTGCGCCGGCTCTGAAAGTGCGGTTGGTGGCGAGCGCACGGTCCCGGCATGGCTTGTAAAGGCGGAAATGTACCGGGATACTGTCAAAAAAAGTCCAATTAGGAACCTGCCTGTTCGTCACTCCATCGACTCATGCAAACGAGGCCACCCCTAATGTCTGAATCCATCCCTATGCTGAAAACCGTCAACGTCTGGGATTTGCCGACCCGGCTGTTTCACTGGACCCTGGTGGTGCTGATGATCATCCAGTGGTGGAGCGCCGAGAATAGTGACACCATGGATTGGCACCTCCGGGGCGGTTACGCGGTGTTGACGGTGGTGCTGTTCCGGCTGATCTGGGGCTTTATGGGCAGCGATACGGCCCGCTTCAGCGATTTTTTGCGCGGGCCAGGCGCGGCGCTGGCTTATGTGAAGGCGCTGGTGCGCGGGGAGACGCCGCTGTACCTGGGGCATAACCCGATGGGCGGCTGGTCCATCGTCGCGCTGCTGACCTTACTGCTGATCCAGGCCGGCACCGGTCTGTTTGCCAACGACGACATTCTGATTGAGGGGCCACTGTATGGCTGGGTGTCCAAGAGCGCCAGCGACTGGCTGACCACCGTCCACAAGCTCAATTTCAATCTGCTGCTGCTGGTGATCGCCGTTCATATTGCGGCGGTGCTGTTCTATCTGCTGGTCAAGCGCGAAAACCTGATCCACCCCATGCTGAGCGGTCGCAAGCATCTCTCGCCAGAACGGGCGGGACGCGCGCCACGGCTAGTCAATCCCTGGCTGGGGCTGGCGGCGCTGCTGGTTGCGAGCGCGGCGGTCTGGCTGCTGGTGCGCTGAGCGAGACCGGAAATGCAAAAGGCCATGCAGAGCATGGCCTTTTTATCTGGCGAATGCGCGAACGCCGGATCAGTCTTTCTTGAATTCCTTATGGCACGCCTTGCAGGTTTCAGCGGTCTTGGCGAACTGCGCCTTGATCGCTTTCTCGTCGCCACCCTTGGCGACTTCAGTCAGGGCGGCGGATTCCTGCTGGAAGTTGGTCATGGCGGTCTTGAACTTGTCCGGATGGGTCCAGATGTCGGGCTTGGCTTCGGTATTCTTTACCGCATCCGGTCCCGATCCCTTGGTAAAACCCTCGGGGGCCGCTTGGCTCATCAGTTCGACGTACTGGGCGTGCCGGGCGACGGCAGCGGCATCGAAGGGGATTTCACCCTTCACCATGGCGCCAATGGGTTTGAAGTTCCAGCCGATCACTGTGTAGACCGACTGCCGGTACTTGGCCACATCTTCCGGTTTCGGATCCGCCGCATAGACCGTCGTCAGCAACCCCAGACCCAGCACGCTGCTCGCAAGACCCATGACCAGTAACTTGTTCATTCCAGATGCTCCCCTGTGAAATTTGATTGAATTAGTCCAATGAAAATCATCATGCCACAGCATCCACATTTTGCAAGGACATGCTGAAACTGAACTGAATCACCGGACATTGCCATCGTCGAGATGCAGCGCCAGCCAAACCGCAGGCGGATGTAGGCCGGTCCATTCCACCCGATGCCGGCAATGGGCCGGAATCCAGAGATAATCGCCGGGACGCAAGGTGCGCACCGTCGCCTCATCAGCGAAGCGCAGCCCGGCCTGGCCTTGCAGCAACACCACCCATTCATCCCGATCCTGGTCGTACCACTCGTCGGGCGGGGTGGCGTGGCCGATGGAAAGAATCCGCTCCAGCCGGCAGGTTGCGGTTTGCAGCAGGAGGTCGAACTGCTCGTCGGGCAGCGTGGCGGGGATGGCGGCGAACAGGTTGCCGTCCGAAATCCGACGATTCGCCATGATCAAGTATCTCTTGCGAAGATTCGAGGCGCTTTTGGGTGAACCGATTGTGCTGCGCCGTCAGAACAGCTTGCCCAGCAGCATGTACAGCGACGCATTGCTGTTGTCGGACACACCGAGGCCCAGATAGAACGGGCCAAGCGGCGTATCCGCACCCAAAAATACGCTGCCTGCCGGAATCAGCGAATCGAAACTGGCATCGTCCAGATCGCTCCAGGCTCCGCCTACCTCCAGCGAGCCGCCGGCATACAGGGGAATGGTAAAAGCCGCCGAGGCATCGTTCAGACGGTACATATAGATCAGCTCGCCCAGGGCGATATATTCCCCCGAAATCTGCCCGGCCTGATAACCCGACAGATTCAGGAATCCGCCAAGCAGGAATAAATTCTGCGGGCCGGGATCGCCAGACAGTGTGCCGGCCAGCCGAAAGCGCGGAATCAGCGTGGATTTACCCCAAGTGTAGGGTTTAAAAGCATCCAGACTGAGCTGTTGGAGGTTCTGGTCGGCCCCCAGCGCGGTCAAGGTGCTGTTGTAATGCAGGTTGGCGTAGTAGCCGGCAGTGGGAAAGTTGATATTGTCCAGCGTATCGGCGGCCAGACGGATGGAGTAGCCGCTGTCGTTGAAATCGCCTTCGTCAATCGAGGGTTGGCCCAAACGACGGTCATTGCTGCCCGAGTTGTAGTACAGATCAAACGACAGCCGCCCCCAGTGTTGCAGATTGCGACCTGCGATCACCCCAGCCTGCACCTGATTCACCCGGAAACTGGTGCTCCCCATCAGTTCATTTTTATCTTGGTAGATATCCAGGTTATAGCGCTGGTAACTCAGATAGGGATTGATGAAGTATTTCTGGTCAGCATCGAGCGGCTGATAGAAATCGCTCTCCAGAACGATATTTTCACCAAGCTGGACGAAATTGCGCCACTGTCCGCCCAAACCGTTGAGTTCCGCCATGGTATAGGCGGCGCTGATGTTGAACATCGAGTCACCCTTAAGATTCGCGCCGAGGAAAAGGCCGAAATTCAGGGTGTTGGGGCCAATGTCTCTCTGGGCGGCTTTGACTACCAGCCCGGTTTTGCCGTCTTCCTCAACCAGCGCGTAGCTCACCTGCTGAAAATCGCCCATGCCATAAATGATGTTGAGATTGCGGTTGAGTTTTTGGGGATCGAGCGGCGCGCCCAGCGGGATGTCCAGTTGCGCCTCGATCACCTCATTCGCCAGCCGGGTGTCATTTTCGACGCGGACGAAGTCAATGACGGGCTGATTGGTGTTAGGCAAGGCGGGCCGCCCCGCCAGATAGGTCTGATAAGCGGCCGGTGGAACCGAGAGCCGGCTCAGGGCAGCGCGCTGCGCCTGGGCAGCGGCGTAGCCGACCTGCACCGCGTCGGCGGAACGGTCGAAATCGATGCTGCTGATGTCCTTGAGATCGGGCGTCAGGCGGATATCCTTGGGGCCGAGCGTCTTCAGTTGCTGTTCGACGTTGCGCGCAGTCAGGATGGTGGTGAGTTGCTCGGTGATCGCCAGCAGCGAGGTCAGTTCGCTGGCGGGGGCCAGGGGCGCGCCGACATCCACCGCGATGATCACATCGGGCTGGCACAGCGCCCGGGCCACGTCCACCGGCACATTATTCGATACCCCGCCATCCACCAGCAGCTTGCCCTCCAGTTCGACCGGCGCCAGTATGCTGGGAATCGACATGCTGGCGCGCATCGCCACCGCCAGATCTCCCGAACCCAGCACCACCGGGTTGCCGGTCGCCAGATCGGTGGCGACCGCCCGATAGGGAACCTTCAACTGGTCGAAGTCGCGCACGCCGGCGGCGGGCAGCGACAGTTTCCCCAGTATCAGCAACAGGTTCTGGCCTTGCAGCAGCCCCTTGGGCAATTGCACTGAACCGTTTTTGATCCCAACCCCCTGATTGGTCAGCAGCACCCGCTGCTCCTGCTTGGTGCGAAACGGCAGGTCGGCGCGCGGCGGGCCGTCAGTAAACGCCGCCGGCCAGTCGATTTCCTGGACCGTTTGGGCCATTTGGTCCGGGGTCATGCCCGATGCGTACAGACCGCCGATGATCGAACCCATGCTGGTGCCGGCGATGCAGTCGATGGGAATATGCATTTCTTCCAGAGTCTTGAGGACGCCGACATGGGCAATACCGCGCGCACCGCCGCCGCCCAGCACCAGACCGACGCGGAGGCGGCGTTCCGGCGTGGCGTCCGCACCGCTGGCGATTGGCGTACTAGTCAGAACCAACACAAATACGAAGAGGAACAGGCAAAAGATAGGCTGCTGGATTGAATAGTCGCGCATATGCGGGTAAACCGGTGGTGTATGCTCGGTGGAGCGGTCAGTATTCAGCGGGAATTCAGAAAGTTTATGCCACGATTTTTGCCAAAATGCGATAGATCACCAGCCGACAGAGCGGAGGGGATTATGAGCGACAAAGCAACTGAATCGTTACCTGGCGATCCGGCGGCTGCGGATCTGGACGCGCAGGACCGCCGCGACTTTCTGCTCAGCCTGGGCAAATGGTCGAAAGTGGTCATTGGCGGGGCGCTGCTGGGTGGGGCGCTGCTTCCCGAACCGGAGGCTCAGGCTTGGGGTGGCGGCCCCGGCGGCGGCGCGGGCCTGTGGTACAACTCGGGCAATGGCTGGGGAGGATGGATCCAGCAGCCGTGGGGCTGGTACGACGGACCCCGTTGGCGCAGTCAACCCTATTGGCGCAACCGACCCTACTGGAATAACGGCGGCTGGTATGACCGGCCCTGGTATAACCGGCCCTGGTACAATGGCGGCTGGTATAATGGCTGGTACAACCGCTGAGCGATCCATGAACGACAACGACTTTCTTACCTATGACACGCCGGTAGAACGGATAGCCGCCTATCGGGATCGGCAAGTGCGGGTCCGCGCCCATGAACCGGCGGCGCTGGTCGCTGCTCTAGCGGACGGGAATCCTGAACTGATCGTCGGGGTGCGACTGCTGGCGCTGGCGGCGGATTCCGAACCGCTGAACGCCTGGAATCCCGGCCTGCCAATAGATCTGCTGATGAGCGACCCCGCTGCCGAATTTCCGCTGCTGTACCGGCACGTCGATCTGCTGGACCACCATCCAGTGCGGGTGATCATTCCGCTGCGGCCCGGATTCGCCAAGGCGGTTCGGGTGGCAGTGGCGCTACATTTTGCGGTGTGGCTGGAGCCGGGTCAGCCCGATCCGGCGCTGATCGAGGAACTGGCCGAGGTTATGACCTTTTATTTGCGTCAGCCAAGCGTGGCCCAACCGATTGAATTCTTTCATAGCGCGCTGCTGGGCTTTTACCACGGCGAGCCGCTGCCCTTGTGGGCGGTGCTGGAAGCGGACCCGCATTGCTGGCGTTATGTCGCCGACGAGGGTACGGAATCGTTACCGGGACGCTTGGCGGGCGGGCAGTTCGCGGTTGCGCCCGACGCCGGTTTGGACGTCTGGATGGAGCAGGCGCTGGCGACAGCGGACGAATGCCGGACCTGCGAGTTTTTCCAGAATTGCGGTGGCTACTTTAAATGGCCGCGCCGCGATTATGCTTGCGCGGGCGTCAAGCGGCTGTTCGGCGAGTTGCGGGAAGCCGCCGCCGAATTGCGCCGCGATCTTGCTTCAGCCCCAACCGATTGAAACCGACCTTCGCCCCTGCTCCTCTCCCACCGGTGGGAGAGGAACTGCGGCCTTTGACAGTGGGGACCGTGCTACTGGTTACGGCCATAAATGTTGCCGACCACGGCTCCCGCCGCGCCGCCAATCACCGCACCCACTCCAGCGTTGCCCCCGGTCAAGCCACCGATCGCTGCGCCGCCCGCTGCGCCGATCACCGCGCCGCTCAGCGTACTTTGCTCGGTGGGAGTCATGTTGGTGCAGCCGACGCTGAGCGCCAGCGCGGGAATCGCAATCAGATAAGCCATCTTCTTCATGGGAATCATGCTCTCACTGGGCCTTGGCCGGCTTGGCGCCCGCCTTGGGTTGGACGAGTTGGAACCAGACCACTTCAAAAACGGATTGCTTCTGCTGATCAGGGTGGGCCTTGTAGTAGGCATCCACGGCTTCCATGATCTGCCGCAGGGTCATGCCGTCCAGTGACTCGACCCACTTTTCCACCAGGGTGCGACGCTTGGGATTAGGGCCGGTCAACTGATATTCCGCCGCCGCCATATCCCGGATACCCAGCAGGTAGGCCATTTTTTCCCGTTCAGTCGCCGGGGCCCAGTTCTCGCCATTCGGGAATGACAGGTCGACCTTGGCCGGCGCTGACGCGGTGGGCGGCGCGGTTTCGGCGGCCTGCGCCACAGCCCCGCTGGCAAGCATCGCGGCCAGGCCCAAGGAAAGCAGTGTGGTGGTAAAGCGACGGTTTGTTGGCATGAAGGTCCTCCTGATCATGGAAATCACTCATTACTAGGACTTTCGCTTACCTGCCTTTTTCGTCATACCCGCGAAAGCGGGTATCCATTCTTTTCAATAAGTTACTGGATTCCCGCAGACGCGGGAATGACGAAAAGCGAAAATCCTGATTACATCATGCCCGAGGGCGGTCGGGTCGTCAAACCAGACGGATAACCCCGAATCGGACACCGACGGGGCGCATCGTCCGGGGCCGACCTCGCGCGTCCGGCAAGCTGGGTTATACTTTCCGCCCGCTCCGCATCCTGCGCTACTGCGCCCGCCGATTCCCATTTATCCAAAGATTGCTCATGGACAAGACTTACGAACCGAACGCGATTGAACAACGCTGGTACGCCTTTTGGGAGGAGCGGGGCTGTTTCGCCCCCAGCGGCCAAGGTGCGCCCTACTGCATCATGATTCCGCCGCCGAACGTGACCGGCACCCTGCACATGGGCCACGCCTTCCAGGACACGATCATGGATGCGCTGACCCGCTATTACCGGATGAAGGGGTATAACGCCCTGTGGCAACCGGGAACGGATCACGCCGGCATCGCTACCCAGATGGTGGTCGAGCGGCAATTGGCCGGCGAGGGCAAGACCCGTCATGACCTGGGCCGCGAGGCGTTCATTGACCGGGTTTGGGCGTGGAAGGCTGAATCGGGGGGCACCATCACCCGGCAGTTGCGGCGCATGGGTTCTTCGGTGGACTGGGCGCGGGAACGCTTCACCATGGACGACGGCCTGTCGGCGGCAGTGCGGGAAGTCTTTGTCCGCCTGTATGAAGAAGGATTGATCTATCGCGGCCAGCGGCTGGTCAACTGGGACCCGGTGCTGCATACCGCCGTTTCCGATCTGGAAGTGGTTAGCGCCGAAGAAAACGGCTTCCTCTGGCATATCCGCTATCCGCTGGCCGAGGGCGGCGGCGACTTGATCGTGGCGACGACCCGTCCCGAAACGATGCTCGGCGATACCGCCGTCGCCGTCCATCCTGACGATGTGCGCTATCAGCGCCTGATCGGCCTGCGCGCCGTCCTGCCGCTGACCGGACGCACCATTCCGATCATCGCCGATGAATACGTTGATCCAACTTTCGGCACCGGTTGCGTCAAGATCACGCCGGCCCACGATTTTAACGACTACGCGGTCGGCCAGCGCCATAACCTGCCGCTCATCAATATCTTCACTGCCGACGCGCACATCAACGAGCAAGCGCCGGAAGCCTATCGCGGCCTGGATCGTTTCGAGGCCCGCCGGCGGGTGATCGGCGATCTGGAAGAGCTGGGACTGCTGGAGGACACCCAGCCGCACAAGATGATGGTGCCGCGTGGCGACCGCAGCCATGCGGTCATCGAGCCATTTTTGACCGATCAGTGGTATGTGAAAACCGCGCCGCTGGCCGGTCCCGCCATTGCCGCTGTCAAAACCGGCAAGATCAAATTTATCCCGGAAAACTGGGAAAAAACCTATTTCGACTGGCTCAACCGCATCGAGGACTGGTGCATCAGCCGGCAAATCTGGTGGGGCCACCGCATCCCGGCCTGGTATGACGAAAAGGGCCAGGTTTACGTGGGACGCAACGAAGCGGAAGTGCGGGAGCGGCACCGACTTGGCCCGAACGTCAATCTCGCCCAGGATCCGGATGTCCTGGACACCTGGTTTTCGTCCGCGCTGTGGCCGTTTTCGACGCTCGGCTGGCCGGAACCCACCGAGGCGCTCAAAACCTTCTATCCCACCAGTGTGCTGGTCACCGGTTTCGACATCATCTTCTTCTGGGTGGCGCGGATGATCATGATGGGCCTGAAGTTCATGGGCGATGTCCCGTTCCGCGAGGTGTACATCCACGGTCTGGTGCGCGATCACGAAGGCCAGAAGATGTCGAAATCCAAGGGCAACGTGCTGGACCCGCTGGATTTGATCGACGGCGTTGATCTGAATGAACTGGTCGCCAAGCGCACCACCGGGCTGATGCAGCCGCAGATGGCTCCGCGCATCGAGAAAGCCACCCGCCAGCAATTTCCGGCGGGCATTCACGCCCACGGCACTGACGCCTTGCGCTTCACCTTTGCCGCGCTGGCAACGACGGGCCGCGATATTGTGTTCGACATGGGCCGGGTTGAGGGCTACCGCAATTTCTGCAACAAGCTGTGGAACGCCGCCCGCTATGTGCTGATGAATACGGAAGGTCAGGACACAGGAACCCACGGCGGCGAAATTGAACTCAGTCAGGCGGATCGCTGGATTCGCTCCCGGTTGCAGGGAACCATCGCCGAAGTCAACGCTGCGACGCAAGGCTATCGTTTTGACCAAGTGGCCCAGGCGCTCTACGAATTCACCTGGAACGAGTTTTGTGACTGGTATCTGGAACTATCCAAGCCGGTGCTGAACGATCCCGCCCGTTCCGAGGCCGCGCGACGCGGAACCCGGCAGACCTTGGTGCAAACTCTGGAAACGCTGCTGCGGTTGCTGCATCCGCTGATGCCGTTCATCACGGAAGAAATCTGGCAGCGGGTTGCGCCGCTGGCTGGAACGGCGGGCGACTCCATCATGCTCCAGCCCTATCCGGAAGCGGACCCGGCGCTGGTCGATCAAGCAGCGGTTGCCGAGATCGAATGGTTGCGGCAATTCCTCAGTGGCGTGCGCCGCATTCGCGCTGAAATGAACATCACCCCCAGCAAGCCGCTGCCGGTGTTGTTGCAACACGGCGCGGCGGAAGATCAGGAACGGCTAGGGCGGCATCGCCAGTCCTTGATCAGCCTGGGCCGGCTGGATTCCATCGTCTGGCTCAATGCCGGCGAACCGGCCCCGGACGCCGCGACGGCGCTGGTCGGAGCGATGAACGTGCTGATTCCACTATCCGGGCTGATCGACAAGGCAGCGGAAAACGCTCGGCTAGAAAAGGAAATCGCTCGGTTGCGCAAAGAGACGGAACGCGGCGCGGCCAAACTCAACAACACCGACTTTCTAGGCCGCGCGCCTGCCGAAGTTATCGCCAAGGAACGCGCTCGCGTAGCGGAACTCCAAACTGCGATGGCTAAACTGGAAGAACAACTGGCGCGCATCCGGCAACTGTGATGCCTCGGCCGTTCATCCGCCCCTATCAACAAGGAACCCCTAATGGATACTCAACAAGAATCCGCAGCCAAGCCCAAGCTGGGCGCTAAAGTCACTCAAGTTGCTACTCTCTATCATCCGCGCACATGGAAGGAAAAAGGTCTGTGGTGGACCCTTGGCCTGTTCCTGATCACCTATGTCATCCTCTTCATCGTCATGGGCTTCATCTGGTCGCGGTCACCCGACGAGTTCGATGTGCGTGAACATGCCTTGGAAATCGCTAAACAGGATCAGAAAAAGCTGGTGCCGGGCTATGTCACCACGGCGACTGCGATCCGCATTGCAGAAACCCTGCTGGACAAACCGGGCGGCTATCTGAGCAATGACGTCACTCCTCCAGGAATTTACCTGGACAATATCCCCAATTGGGAATTTGGGGTGCTGACCGAGTTGCGTGATCTGACGCGCGCCCTGCGCAATGATTTCAGCCGCTCCCAGACGCAGTCGGTGGAAGACAAGGATTTACAGATCGCCGAACCGAAGTTCAATTACGACTCGGACTCCTGGATTTTACCGTCTACCGAATCCGAATACCGTTCGGGAACCGAGGCGCTTTACCATTACCTGAACCGCCTGGCTGACAGTAAGAGCAATGATGGTCAGTTTTTCACCCGCGCCGACAATCTGAGCTCCTATCTGCAAGTGGTCGAGAAGCGCTTGGGCAGTCTGGCGCAACGACTGGCGGCGGGTGTCGGTCAAACACGTTTCAACACTGACCTGGCCGGCGACCCCAACGCTCGCCAATCCACCCCAACCCCAAATGAGTCGCAGATCAAAACCCCGTGGTTAAAAATCGACGACGTATTTTTTGAGGCGCGGGGCTACACCTGGGCGCTGGTGCATACCCTGAAGGCGCTGGAGGTGGATTTTGGCGATGTGCTCTCCGACAAGAATGCCTTGGTGTCGGTCAAGCAAATCATCCGCGAACTGGAAAACACCCAAAGCATTATCTGGAGTCCCATGATTCTCAACGGCACCGGTTTTGGACCGATGGCCAATCACTCACTGATCATGGCCTCGTATATCTCCCGCGCCAACGCCGCCATCATTGATCTGCGCAATTTGTTGTTGCAGGGCTAGGATGGCGGATTTCAACACCCACCTGCTAGGGGCGGCAACGGTCAGCGGACTGGCCGCCACCGTGCTGGCGATGTCGGGCCTGTTTCCCCAACAAGCGGTGATCGGCTATTTCGCGCTGGGGGTGATCGGCGGGCTGCTGCCTGATCTGGATTCGCCCACCTCCATCCCGATCCGGCTGGCGTTTCTGGCCCTGGCGGTCGTCGCCGGATTTCTCGTGGTGTTTACCTTCGGCTCCCGCTATTCGCTGGTGGAACTGATCCTGCTCTGGCTGGGTTGCTTTCTGTTGATCCGCCATGGCCTGTTCACCCTGTTCAGTCGGGTCACGGTCCATCGGGGGCTGATTCATTCGATTCCCGCCGGGCTGGGCTTTGGGCTGGTGACGACCTTTATCGCCTGCAACGCCTTCAGCGCTTCCGCCGTCCATGCCTGGCTGTGCGGGACTTTCGTGACGCTGGGTTTTCTGGTCCATCTGCTGCTGGACGAGTTCTATAGCGTTGATCTGTTCGGCAAGAAGCTGCTGAAAAAATCCTTCGGCACCGCGCTGAGTCTGGGCAACCGCAAGAAGCCGCTGGAGACGATAACGCTCTATGTGACGGTGGTTCTGCTGTTCATCCTGTGTCCTTCGCCCCAGCCGTTTACGGAACTGATGCTGGACCGCTCGACCTATCGCGGCGTGACTCTGCGGCTGTTGCCTGGCGACACCTGGTTTGCACGCCTGGCGCAACCGGTTGCGCCGAACCCGCCCGCCCCGACTCGCCGCTGAACACCGCTCTGAACTGGAACGGCGCTCGCCTGCCCGCAGGCGGGAGATCTCAGAGGCTGTCTAAAAACCCCTCGCCCGCAGGCGGGAGAGGGGCAGGGGTGAGGGTGTTTCAACTCTTTAAATCGGCTAGAGGCGGTCTAAAAACACCTCTCAGATCCCGCGCGGCGGTTTCAGGACAGCCACGCATATCGCATGAGAAACAACCCCGCCACCACGGTCATCGGCAAGCTAATCTGGTCGCGCTGACCGGTCAGAAATTTCAGCAGGACATGGCCGATCACCCCAAAGGCAATGCCGTCAGCAATGGAAAAGGTGAACGCCATGACCGTCACGCAGCACACCGCCGGGGCGCTCTCGGTCAGATCATCCCAGTTGAGTTCGGTCAGGCCGCGCAGCATCAGAATGGCGACATACAGCAACGCTGGCGCGGTAGCATAAGCTGGCGTCATCATCGCCAGCGGCGCGAGCGCCAGGCTGGCCAGGAACAGCAGCGCGATGACTACAGCGGTCAAACCGGTGCGGCCGCCGGCTGCGATTCCCGCCGTGCTTTCCAGATAACTGGTGGTGCTGGAGGTGCCAAGCAGCGCCCCGGCGCTGATGGCCGTGCTGTCGGCTAGCAGGGCGCGGTCCAGCCGGGGCAAATGCCCCTGGGCATCGAGAAAACCGCCGCGCTGGGCAATCGCAATCAGCGTGCCGGAAGTTTCGAACAGGCTCATCAGGAAAAAGCTCAGCACCACCCCGAGCACGGCAGGATCGAGCGCGGCTCGCACATCGGCCTTAAACAGGGTCGGCGTCAACGACGGCGGAACCGAGAACACCCCGGTGAACGAACTCAGTCCCAGCGCCACCGATAACATCGTGACGGTCAGAATCCCGATCAGAATCGCGCCGGGCACGCCGCGCCGGTCCAGCGTGACCATCAGCAGAAAACCGCCGATGGCCAATAATGCCGGTGGCGCTTTGAGGTTGCCCAGCGTGACCAGAGTATCGGGGCTGGCGGTCACGATGCCGGCGGCGTGCAGGCCCAGCAGGGCGAGAAACAGGCCAACTCCGGCGGTAATCGCGTGCTTGAGGCCAGACGGGATGGCGTTGACAAACCATTCGCGGATCCGCAGCAGACTGACCAGCACGAACAGCAGCCCGGACAGGAATACCGCACCGAGTGCGGTCTCCCACGGCAGGCCCATGCCCTTGACCAGGCCGAAGGTAAACACCGCATTGATGCCCATGCCGGGAGCCTGACCGATGGGATAATTAGCCAGCAGACCCATTAGCAGGGAACCGAGCGCGCTGGCCAGACAGGTCGCGACAAACACGGCGTCACGATCCATTCCGGCCTGGCCGAGAATGTCCGGGTTGACGAACAGAATGGCCGACATGGTCAGAAACGTGGTGCAACCGGCCAGAATTTCGGTGCGAATCGTCGTACCGTGCGCGGTGAGCGCGAATAGAGGTTTTAGCATGAGAGGAAATCGGAATAGGGATGGACGCTACGGTTGCGCGCCATCGAAGACGGGGCGGAGAAGATGAGAGCAGGATAATAGGGCGTGGCATCCGACGCCGCATCCAGTCCAGCCGCCTGGCTGATGAAGGTCGTTGCGGCGTAAGCGTTCAGTCCCCTCTCCCCTTAGTCAGGGGGAGAGGGTTAGGGAGAGGGGGTCAGCCGTTGAATCTCCTGCCCTCTCCCCCAACCCCTCTCCCGCAAGCGGGCGAGGGGAGTGAACGGTTACGTTGCGGCAACTCGCCGATCGACAGCAATCCTGTCGAAGTCTCTTAATTCGTTCAATATTTCTGTAGGGCTTATACAGTAAAATAAGCGTTGGGAAACCTCTCTCTTCATGACAAACCCGCACGAGCGGATGTGCCCAGGGTCAAGCCAATCCACGAACCCCTTTAGGAATCACCGATGTCCCATCTTGAAGAAATCAATGATTATCTCAACCGCTACGTCCCGCTGTTCCGGGCGATGGAGGCGCAGCTCACGCGCTGTGACGCCGTCGGACTGGCGATGACCGCGCCGCTCGAACCCAATATCAACGATAAAAACATCGCCTTTGGCGGCGCCATGGCTGCTATCGCCGCGTTGACTGGCTGGGCCTTGACCCGCATCACCCTGCGCGAACACGACGAAAGCGCCGAAATCGTCATTACCGACAGCACGCTGAAATTTCTGCGGCCGGTGCGGGAAGCCATCGTGACGGAGTGCCTGCGGCCCGAGGCGGCGGCCGTGGAAAAATTCATCCAGAGTTACCGCCAGCGCGGCAAGGCCCGCTGGACGGTCGGGGTTACGGTGCGCGCCGATGGTCAGCCTGCCATGACCTTTACCGGGCACTATGCGATTTATCGACCCGAATCCGGGTGAGTCCACTCGCTGATTTCCGCTGCTTGGGGTCGCTGCCTGCTAAAACCCTGGCAATTTAGCGGATTTTTACGAGTGATCCGGTGCGGCGGCGGGTAAAATGGCCGAAAAGACGCAGAGTCGTTGATGCGGAGGTTGGCCATGACCACGTTCGATCTACCCGGCTTTATCACCACGTTTCTGGCTGCCATGGCGGCGCTGTTTGTGTTCGCCGTCGGCGTCGGCGTACTGCTGATCGCTGCTTTCTACCTGATCGACATTACCCAGACCCAGCATGCCATTCGCCGCAATTTCCCGGTCATCGGGCGGTTGCGCTATCGGCTGGAGCATCTGGGCGTGTTCTTCCGCCAGTATTTCTCCGCCATGGACCGGGAAGAAATGCCGTTCAACCGTGCGCAGCGCAGTTGGGTTTATCGCGCCGCCAAGAACCTGGACACTACCCAACCGTTCGGCTCTACTCGCGACTTGCGCCCGCCCGGCACCCTGCTGTTCGCCAACGCCGCCTTTCCCGCGCTCGATGCCGAACGGCTCCCCGCCCGGCCGCTGGTCATCGGGCCGGACTGCGCCCAACCCTATGCGGCGCCCAGCTTTTTCAACCTCTCCGCCATGAGCTATGGCGCCATTTCCAAAGCGGCGGTACTGGCCCTGTCCAACGGGGCGCGGTTGGCGGGTTGCTGGATGAATACCGGCGAAGGCGGTTTGTCGCCCTACCATCTGCAAGGCGGGGCCGATCTGATTTTTCAAATCGGCACGGCCAGGTACGGCGTGTGCGACGATCAGGGGGGGCTGGACGAGGCCAAATTGCGCGCGGTCGCCGCTCATCCCCAGGTCAAACTGTTTGAAGTCAAGCTCAGTCAGGGTGCGAAACCCGGCAAGGGCGGCATTCTGCCGGCGGCCAAGGTGACGCCGGAAATTGCGGCGATTCGCGGCATTCCGGTGGGTCAGGATTCGCGCAGTCCCAACCGTCATCCCGATATTGCCGACGCGGCGGCGCTGCTGGACTTCATCGCCCGGGTGCGGAACCAGACCGGCAAGCCCACCGGCTTTAAGCTGGTCGTCGGCGATCCGGGCTGGTTTGATGAACTGTGTCGGGAAATTAACCGCCGGGGGCCGGCCAGCGCCCCGGATTTCATCACCGTAGACAGCGCCGATGGCGGCACCGGCGCGGCGCCCATGAGTCTGCTGGATTACGTCGGCCTGCCGATCCAGGAAAGCCTGCCGCGCGTGGTGGATGTACTGAACGAGTACGGTTTGCGCGAGCGCATCCGGTTGATCGCCTCTGGCAAGCTGATCAATCCTGGCGAAGTCGCTTGGGCGCTCTGCGTCGGGGCCGATTTCGTCAATTCGGCGCGCGGGTTTCTGTTCGCGCTCGGCTGCATTCAGGCCATGCAGTGCGACAAGAACACCTGCCCGGCCGGCATCACCACCCACAATCCCCGGCTGCAACGGGGGCTGGACCCGACGGACAAGGCCGAGCGGGTGCGGCATTATGTGGAGAACCTGCGGCGCGAGGTGGAGATCATCGCCCATGCCTGCGGCGCGGCGGACCCCCGGCAACTGCGGCGTGAACATTGCCGGATCGTGGTGGGGCCGGGCCGCTCACTGCCGCTGAATGAACTTTATCGGCGGGATGCCGCTCCGGTGCCGATGCGGTCATGACCCGGCCGGCGGCTGAGCCTCACGGCCTCTTCACGCACTTCGCCCATCCAGAAACATCCGGTAGGCTGGATTCCCGGTTTCGTCACACCCTGGGTAGCCGAGAGTCTGGAGGTACTGGACGAACTGTGGCCGTTCCGGCTCCGGCACCTGAATGCCGACCAGCACCCGGCCGTGGTCGGAACCGTGGTTGCGATAGTGGAACAGGCTGATATTCCAGCCCTGCGCCATGCCGGTCAGGAACTTCAGCAACGCGCCCGGCCGTTCGGGAAACTGGAAGCGGTAGAGGATTTCATCGCGGAGGCCGGGCGCGTGACCGCCCACCATGTAGCGGACATGCAACTTGGCCATTTCGTTATCGCTCATGTCCACCACCGGGTAGCCGTGCGCGCGCAGCGTTTCGATGATCCGGTTTTTTTCCTCCTCGCCCTCGCTGAGCTGGATGCCCGCGAACACTTGCGCCTGGCGGGAATCGGCATAGCGATAATTGAATTCGGTGATGGAACGCCGGCCGATGACCTGGCAAAACTTGCGGAAGCTGCCGGGCTGTTCGGGAATGGTCACCGCCAGCAGGGCTTCGCGGCGCTCGCCCAGTTCGGCCCGCTCGGCGACATGGCGCAACCGGTCGAAGTTGATGTTGGCCCCACAGTTGATCGCGACCAGATTTTTGCCAGCGACGCCAGTGCGCTCCACATATTTTTTCAAGCCCGCCGCGCCCAGCGCCCCGGCCGGTTCGGCGATGGAGCGGGTATCGTCGAAAATATCCTTGATCGCCGCACAAATCTCGTCGGTGGAGACCACAATCACCTCGTCCACCAGCGCCTGCGCCAGGCGGAACGTTTCCTCGCCGACCTGCCGCACCGCGACGCCATCGGCGAAAATACCCACCTGATCGAGAGTCACCCGCTGCCCGTGCTTGAGGGCTTCATACATGGAGGCAGCATCGTCCGGCTCCACGCCGATGATCTTGATTTCCGGTCGTAGAAACTTGATATAGGCCGCTACGCCGGCAATCAGCCCACCGCCGCCGACGGCGATGAACACCGCGTCGATCGGGTCGGGATGCTGGCGCAGAATTTCCATGCCGATGGTGCCATTGCCGGCGATGACCTCCGGGTCGTCGTAGGGATGGATGAAGACCAGGCCCTTTTCCGCTTCCAGTTGCCGGGCATGCTGGTAGGCTTCATCGTAGGTATCGCCGAACAGCACGATGCGCCCGCCCCAGTCGCGCACCGCCTGGATTTTGATCGCCGGCGTGGTGCGCGGCATGACGATGGTGGCTTTCGCGCCGAGTTTCTGGGCGGCCAGCGCCACGCCCTGGGCGTGATTGCCGGCCGAGGCGCAAATAATGCCTTTATCCAGCGCCTCGCGCGGCAGCCGGCTGATTTTGTTATAGGCGCCGCGCAGCTTGAAGGAAAAGACCGGCTGCAAGTCCTCGCGCTTGAGCAGCACCTGGTTGTTCAGCCGCCGCGACAGGCGGTTCATCACCTCCAGCGGTGATTCGATGGCGACATCGTAGACGCGGGCGGTGAGAATCTTTTTGATGTAATCGTGCATAAGGGTTGATCTGGACTTAGAGGAGAAAATGCCATGTCCACTGATGATATGAAAAAACGCGCCGCTGAAGCAGCCCTGGACTACGTCGAGGAAGACACGGTCGTAGGCGTCGGCACCGGTTCGACGGTGAGCTATTTTATTGACGCCTTGGCCCGTATCAAGCACCGGATCGAAGGCGCGGTGTCAAGCTCTGAGGCCACTACGCAGCGGCTGAGAGCCTGCAAAATTCCGGTGCTGGATCTCAACGCCGCCGGGCCGTTGCCGCTGTATGTGGATGGCGCGGATGAAGTGAATCGCCAGTTGCAACTGATCAAGGGCGGCGGCGGGGCGCTGACCCGCGAGAAGATCATTGCCGCCGCCAGCGAATTGTTCGTCTGCATCGCCGATCAAACCAAGCAGGTGGATGTGCTGGGGAGCTTTCCGCTGCCGGTCGAGGTGATTCCGATGGCGCGCAGCCATGTGGGGCGGGAATTGCTCAAGCGTGGCGGTCAGCCGGTATTGCGGGAGAACTTTATGACTGACAACGGTCATCTGATCATCGATGTCTATAACCTGCAAATTCTGGAGCCGGCCAAACTGGAAGCGGAATTGAACAACATCGCCGGTATCGTCACGGTGGGGCTGTTCGCACTGCGTCCGGCGGATGTGCTGCTGTTGGGTACGACGCAGGGCGTTCAGGAAATCAAGGGTAAGGGTTGCTAAATCAACAAGGGTCCATACGATGAATACAGAACTCTCCCTCGCAGATATTCAGGGGTTGTTTGCGGACGTTGCTCTTCGCTTTCAGGAAACCGACCGCAAGTTTCAGGAAACCGACCACAAGTTTCAGGAGACCGACCGCAAGTTTCAGGAAACCGACCGCAAGTTTCAGGAAACCGACCGCAAGTTTCAGGAAACCGACCGCAAGTTTGAGAAGACGGATCGGTTAATCGATAAGCTGTCGCGGGAAACCAGTCAGAAAATTCGTGAACTCGGCCAGCAAATCGGCGGACTGGGTAACAAATTTGGCAGTTTCACCGAGGGTTTGGCCTTACCGTCCATGGAAAAAATCCTGCGCCAGCGCTTTGGCGTGGACACCATCAGCCCTAGCGTCCGGGTTTCCAGGAAAGGCAAACATCTGGAAATCGATGTGCTCGCCTATGCCAATGGCGAAATCAATACGGCTTACGTCGTCGAGGTGAAAAGCCATCTGCGCGAAGAGAGCCTTCAGCAATTGCTGGAGATTCTGGAACATTTCGCCGAGTGGTTCCCGGAACACCGGGATAAAAAGCTGTATGGCATTCTGGCGGCGGTGGATATCCCCGAATCCTTGCGCCTGCGAATTCTGGAGCAGGGTCTCTATCTGGCCCGGATTCACGAGGATCTGTTTGAACTGCAAGTTCCCGATGATTTCCAGCCCCGGCGTTTCGATCAGTGGGCGCAATAAAAAACGGGCGCTGTCGCCAGCGCCCGTCGCTGCCCTTACGCCTGATGTCAGGCTTTGGTGTTAGAAATCTACTCGCGTGCCAATGGAGACGCCGTTTTGATCGCCGTAGAAGAAGGTTCCCGCATTGTTATTATTGATCCCTTGCGCGTCGCGCCCGACGTATTCAATCCATAACAGGCTCCGCTTGCTCAGGTTGTATTGATAACCCAAGGCCCAGTTCTGAATATTGTCGGCATCCGGCATCCCGGTGCTCATTTGTCCATACGATGCGCGGATCGTGTTATTACCGAATACGTAAGCTCCGGCCAGATAAGTGCTCCAGGGATCATCCAGGCTCTGCCCAAGCGCGTCTTCAAACAACGGCTGATAAATACCCCACTGGTTTAGAGTGCCGCTTTCGTAGGTCAGACCGACGCTGAACGGCCCGGATTGATACCCCAGGCCAACACCCCATTGATCGCGGTCCAGGTCGATAAAGGGATCGCCATTTTGCTGAAACAACTCGCTGCCTTCGAGCGCGACATAGGTGATACCGGCGAAGAAGGGGCCGTTGCTGTACTTCAGGGCGATATTCCACTCATCCACGCCATCCGAATAGCCATTCGCCTTATTGGTCGGGAAGGTGTCGCCACCAATGTTAACGCTGCCCGCCATCACCAGCAGGGCGGAGGCGCTGAAGCCGTTAAAATCGGGCGTCGAGTAGTAAACGCTGTTGGAAACGCGCTCCATGCTGCCCTGGGATTGTGCGTTACCTTCGCTGTCAAACTCAGCGCCGAAACCGTTGGTAAAACCACCCAGCCACACAGTCGGACCAAAGGAAAGCGACGTGTTGAACGTATCGTTGATGCCGATGACTTCGTAGTAGGGCGTGGTCTGCGTGCCGACCGTCAACTGGCCGAATCCGCCTTTCAGACCGACGAACTTGGGACGATTGCCTTGGAGGTTGCCGCCGTCGGTGACGTCGACGCCGAATTCATATTGATAGATAGCGCTCAGACCGCCACCCAGATCCTCGGAGCCTTGCACGCCGAGCCGGGAGGCATTGTTCACCACATCCCACGCGGCGTCACCTTCAAAGTCATTGAACAGGTTATCATCATCGTTATAGTCGATGGACACTCGCGCCGACCCGTACAGGATGGTATCCGCCTGCGCGGCGAGAGGAGCGGCAAGAGCGGCGGCAACCGCCAAGGCAAGAACTGACTTTTTCATGGCAGGATTCTCAAGTGTCGTGAAAACCGGTCGGGCTTCAAAATTTGCTTTCCGATCCAATGACTGTTGGATGGGAAAGCCGTCTTGAAGACCGCTTTTAAGGTATTTATATAAGCATCGCGGTAAAAAAGCAACTATTTTTTATAAAAAAACAACTTTTGTCGCTAATGCAACGACTAGAATCAGCCTAGATTGGCCCGAACCGCAAACGAAAACGGACGCCCGAGGGCGTCCGTCGCGTTCAACCAGGATCAGGATTTGGGATCAGAAGTCGACGCGGGTACCAATGGAGACCACACCCAGGTCGCCATAGACATCGCCGTCAGCGCTGGTGCCCAGATACTCCACCCAGACGCGGGTGCGCTTGCTGAAGTTGTACTGGTAGCCAATCGCATAGTTGTTCAGGTCACCCTGCTTGTAGGACAGATTCTCTGTCCACCAGACCCGGCTGTCGCTGGGGCTAAGGAAGCCATACGAACCACGGATGACGTTGTTGCCGAAGGTGTACTGACCCGTCAGGTAGAAGTTGTCGGAAGTACCCATGTAGACCGTGTTCAGGTCGCCATTTTCGTAGGCCAGGCTGATCGCGAACGGCCCGGAGTTATAGCCGAACGCCAAACCCCACTGGTCGCCATCCCAGGCGGGGACCGTTGTGATGGTCTGACCAATGGGCGTCCGGGCTTCAAAGCTCTCTCCATCCAGCGCCATGTAGGTCGCACCGGCAAAGAACGGCCCGTTCTTGTACGAGGCCGAGATGTTCCACATATCGATGCTGTCGCTCAGATTGCCCGGCAGCCTGTTGTCCGCACTGGTCCTGCACAACTCGCTGGGAACCTGCGGGTCGCTGGGCGGACAGGTGCCATTCATGACCAGCATGGCTTGGGCGCTGAAGCCACTCCAGTTTGGCGTGGTGTAGATCACGCTGTTGTCCATGCGCAGGCCGAAGGTGTTGCCCAGATAGGTGTTCAATACCGGCGCGCTGTCAGAGATTGCTCCATACGAACCGGCCGAGTTGAACACCTTGCTGCTGTTGAAAATATCGCCAATGCCGATCACGTTGTAGTAGGGTGTCCACTGAGTGCCCAAGGTGACCGCGCCCCAGCTCGAACCCTTCAGACCGACCCACTTGGGACGGTTGCTGTTGAGATTGCCGCCTTCGGTCACGTCCACACCGAACTCGTACTGATAGATGGCGCTCATGCCGCCGCCCAGATCTTCCTCACCCCGCACGCCTAGGCGGGAAGCGTTGTTGAAGACGTCCCAACTGGTGTCAGGATTGTTCTTGAGCACATTATTGCCGCTTGGATCGTTATAATCGATAGACACGCGGGCGGAACCGTACAGGGTGGTGTCCGCATAAGCAGCGGAACCGAAACCAACCAGCGCCGCAGCAACGGCTAGCGCGATAGCAGACTTTTTCATGACTTGACTCCTAGGTTTGTGTTGCACGCACACAACAAAAGGGCTTTCGAAAATCGTTAGGTGGATTTATACGCATTCTGAAGCAGAAACGCAACTGATATTTTCAAAAAAAACACAAAATTTTGGTTTCGTTTTAAAAAAACAACAATCTGTTGCTTTTTTTATTATCGCAACAAACTCAGCGCGCCTCAAGGGCAAACCGGCTAAACTGGGGGCCGCAACCTATAAGACATCGCCATTGCCCATGTTCTCCTGGACTCCCGCACACATTATCACTCTTGCCCCGGATGAGGCTTCCATCAAGGCTGCCCGGGGGTTGGCGCGCCCCGGCAAATGGGCGCTGCTCGGCCAGAACGAACGGGCGCTGTGGGGCGAGTGCCAAGGCAGCGCACTCTATCAGGTCAGCGTTGATCCTGGCGAGCCGGCGTTTAAATGCACCTGCCCCAGCCGCAAAATTCCCTGCAAGCATGTCCTGGGCCTGTTGCTGCTGGCGGCGGATGAAGCGGGTACGGTAACGGTCGACGAGCCGCCGGCCTGGTTGAATGAATGGTTGGGCAAACGGGAACAGAGCGCGAAACGCAAAGCGGCGCGCGTGAGCGCCGATCCGGATCTGGATCCCGAACAGCAGGCCCAGCGGGCAGCGACCCGCGACAAGCGCGCCGCCGAACGTCAGCGCAAGGTGGATGCCGGTCTGACGGAGCTGGATCGCTGGTTGCGCGACCTGATCCGGCAGGGTCTGGTCCACGCGCAACAGCAGCCGGCCCGCTATTGGGATGAGCGGGCGGCGCGGCTGGTCGACGCCCAGGCCCCAGGGTTGGCGCGCTGGCTGCGAGAGATGCCCGGCATCATCAGCAGCGGCGAAGGATGGGCGGAACGGCTGCTGGCGCAATTGGGTCTCCTTTATCTATTACTGGAAGGCTACCAGCGGCTCGATACTTTGCCGGAACGGTTGCAAGCCGATATCCGTTCCCGTATCGGCTGGACCGGGCAGGAAGCGGAGTTGCCCGCCGATGCCTGGGTGCGCGACCATTGGCAAGTGATCGGGCAGCGCAGCTACGAGGAAGAGCAGATCCAGGTGCGGCGCACCTGGCTGTGGGGTCGAGACAGCCGGCGGTCGGCGCTGGTGCTGGACTTCGCCCATCAGAGCCAGTCGCTGCCGCCTATCGCCGTGCCGGGGGTATGGCAGGAGGCGGAACTGGGCTTTTTTCCCAGCCAGTACCCGCTGCGAGCGCTGCTGCGCAATCCGGTCCCCGCCACGGCGGAGGGTTGGCCGCCGCCGCTGGCCGATAGTGCAGCGCTGCTCGACGCCTATGCTCGGGCGCTGGCTCAACACCCGTGGCTGGGCATTTTACCGGCGACCATCGCGGGACTCGTGCCGATGCGCGGCATCGCCGAGACGTGGCAGTTGCGCGACCAGGCAGCGAATTTGTTGCTGATTCATCCCGGTTTCACCGATCCCTGGCGCTTGCTGGCGCTGAGTGGCGGCCAGCCGCTGACCCTATTCGGTGAATGGAACGGCGCTCACTTCTGGCCGCTGAGCGCCTGGAAAGACGGGCGCTTTACCGCATTCTGACAACGCCCCTCGCCCGCCAGCAGGAGAGGGGCCGGGGGTAACCTACTCCCCTCGCCCGCCAGCGGGAAAGGGGCCGGGGGTGAGAGAGGTTTTCACATGACTTGGCAGGCATTGACCACCTGCGCTCTGCTCGGCACTGAACGGCAAACTCCCGAATGGACGGCGGGCGACGATGCGCTGGGCCAGCTTCTGGCGCAACTGCGCGGTGAAGATCGGGAGGGCGACCTGCTGCGCGCGGCGGGAATCCTCGCGCTGTGGCGACGGGCTGGACAACAACTAGCCCGCGACCCGCAACCCGCACTGCTGCCTTGTGAACCGGATAATGCACCCGTCTGTAGTCCGCGCGCCCAAAAACATCTGACCCGGTTGCTGCACGGCCATTATCCGGAACTGCTGCCGGAATGGCTGGGATTGCTGGCCGCCGCCGGGCAGCGCGTGGCCGAGGAAGGGCTGCCGGCGCTGCTGGACGCCGGCGCGCGGCAGACCGCTCTGCGTCCTGCGCTATTACCGGTGCTGGGGCAGCGCGGCCACTGGCTGGCCCGATCCAATCCCGCCTGGAGCTACGCCGTCGCCGCCGATGATGAGGCGTTGTGGCAAACCGGACGGCCTGAAGAGCGGCTGGCGTTGTTGCGGCAATTGCGCGCGACCCGGCCGGAACGCGGTCTGGAATTGCTGGCCGCGACCTGGGGCGAGGAGCGGGCCAGGCAGCGTCGGGAAGGGCTGGAGACGCTGGCGACTGGCTTGAACAGGGCTGACGAGCCATTTCTGGAGGCGGCGCTCGATGACCGCAGCGTTGAAGTCGCCCGCGCCGCCGCCGAGTTGCTGGCGCGGTTGCCGGACTCGCGCCTGGTGCAACGGTTGACCGCGCGCGCGTTGCAAGGGGTGCGGTGGCAATCGGGAAAGCGGGACCGGCTGGACGTGGATTTGCCGGAAGACGACCCCGCTTTACGCCGCGATGGCATCGCCAGTCCGCCGCCGGGATCGTCCGTCAAACTGGGCGAAAAAGGCTGGCGTCTGAGTCGCATCATCGGCACGGTTCCGCCTGCGGTCTGGAATCAGCAGTGGCAACGCACCGCGCTGGAAATTCTCGCCGCCAGTCGCGACAACGACTGGCGTCAGGCCCTGCTGGATGGCTGGGTGCTGGCGACCCAGCGGTTTCGCGATCCTGACTGGGCCGAGGCGCTGCTGCCGTTCTATCCCGATCACGACACCCTGACCGCCGCCTTGGCGGACGTGCTGCCGCCAGTGCGCTTTGAGGCGTACTTGCTGGGATTGTTGCGCGATTCGGCCACTGGTGGCCGTGTGGCGGCGCTGGTGGTGCTGAGTCATGTCGAACGCCCGTGGAGCGGCGAATTGAGCCGGGCGGCGCTGGAACAGGTGCGCCAGCGCATTCGTGAAGACAAGCAACCGGATTGGTGGCTGGCTCAGGCGCTGCGCGGTTTCGCCCGCTGGATGCCGCCGGAATTGAGTGAAGAAGCTGTCGTCGGCTGGCCAACCGAGGCCAAATTCTGGCGGCAGTGGGAAAGCGCGGTCAACGAATTTCTGGACCGGTTGCGGTTCCGGGGCGTGATGCGGAAAGCGATTGCAGGCTCCCCAGCGCCGGCGGATTCGGCGCGCTAGTTCGCTCACCCTGGCCGGCGTCATCACAACATCCTGATGAGTACGATCATTTTGTGCAGAATACACAGTGAATCCCTTCGATCAGTGGGCGGTCAAGTCGCCGCCAGGAACTCCAGGCAATGAGCACTCTGCTACGCGAACACGCCGAACAACAATTCGCCGAGGAACTGCATGTCCTGGCGGAAATCGATGCGCGCCCCCGGCCCCCCCGCTGGCATCTGTCGCCGTGGGCGGTAGCGACCTATCTGCTGGGCGGGACGCTGGATAACGGTTTCACCGTCACCGCCAAATACATCGGCAGTCGCCGGTTGATGGAAATCGCTATCGCTACCCTGGCCACCGACCGCGCCCTGTTGCTGTTGGGCGTGCCCGGCACCGCCAAAACCTGGGTGTCGGAGCATCTGGCCGCTGCGATTTCCGGCGATTCCACCGCCCTCGTCCAGGGCACTGCCGGGACCAGCGAGGAAGCGATTCGCTACGGCTGGAACTACGCCCGACTACTGGCGGAGGGACCGTCGCTGGCGGCGCTGGTGCCCAGTCCGGTGATGCGCGCCATGCGCGACGGCAGTATCGCCCGGGTCGAGGAGCTGACCCGCATTCCTTCCGATGTGCAGGATGCGCTGATCACCCTTCTTTCCGAGAAAACCCTGCCGATTCCCGAACTTGATACCGAGGTGCAGGCGACCAAGGGGTTCAACATCATCGCCACCGCCAACGACCGGGACCGGGGCGTCAACGAATTGTCCAGCGCCTTGAAGCGGCGCTTCAATACCGTGGTGCTGCCGACCCCGGATACGCTGGAGGAGGAAGTCGGCATCGTGCGGCAGCGGGTGGCGGCGCTGGGTCGGGCGTTGGAACTGCCCGCTGAACCGCCGGCCCTGGAGGAAATCCGCCGACTGGTGACCATTTTCCGCGAACTGCGCGCCGGGGTGACGGTGGATGGCAAAGCCAAGCTGAAATCACCCAGCGGTTCGCTGAGCGTAGCTGAGGCGATTTCGGTGTTGAACAACGGGCTGGCGCTGGCGGCGCATTTTGGCGACGGGCGATTGCAGGCTGCTGATCTGGCTGCCGGCCTGGTCGGCGCGGTAGTCAAGGATCCGGTGCAGGACGCCATCGTCTGGCGCGAGTATCTGGAAACCATTATTAAGGAGCGCGACGGCTGGAAGGATTTGTACCGCGCCTGCCGCGAATTGTCATGAATCAGGATCGCTCGCTACTCCACCAGCGCCTCGTCGCCGACCAGCCAATTTCTCTCGCTATAGCGCTCGTGAATTTCGACCAGTTCCGGTAATAGCCGCTGAAAAATGACGACCAGTTCCGGGTCGAAATGCCGGCCGCTTTGCCGAACGATCTCCAGGGTTGCATCCGCCACCGTCCAGGCGGGCTTATAGGGCCGAACGCTGGTCAGGGCGTCGAAGACATCGGCAATCGCGACAATCCGGCCAATCAGTGGAATATCAGTCCCGGCGATCCCGTGGGGATAACCGCTGCCGTCCCATTTTTCATGGTGGGTCAGAGCAATCAGCCGGGCCTGTTGCAACAACTCGCTCTGGTGTTCGCCGATGATGTCCGCCCCAATCACCGGATGCCAGCGCATGATGCGCCACTCATCCGGATCGAGCGCGCCCGCCTTCAGTAAAATGCGGTCGGGAATCCCGATTTTACCGATGTCGTGCATCGGCGCAGCATTGAACAGCACCTCGGCCTGCGCCGCGCTCAGGTCGGTGGCTAAACCGATCCGCCGGGCGTAATGACTCATCCGCACGATATGACTGCCGGTCTCGTTATCCTTGAGTTCGGCAGCCCGCCCCAGCCGGCGAATGATTTGCAACCGGGTCTGATACAACTCCTGAGTGCGCTCCCGCACCAACCGCTCCAATTCCCGATGCTGGTCATGCAGCGCCAAATGGGTGCGCACCCGTCGCCGCAGCACCGGCGGATTGATCGGCTTGGTGATGTAATCCACGCCGCCCACATCGAATCCCTGGCTTTCGTCGGCCGTTTCCCCCATACCGGTGACGAAAATCACCGGAATCTCCGCCAACCGGGGATCCGCTTTGATCTGCCGGCAGACTTCGTAGCCATCCATGCCCGGCATCATCACATCCAGCAGGATCAGATCAGGGAGATGCTGTTGCGCCAACCGCAGGGCGGTAACGCCATCACGGGCGACCCGCATCCGGTAGTCGCTGGCCAGCACCGCCCGGATTAAGTCCAGGTTTTCCGGGGTATCGTCCACCGCCAACACCAGTGGCGGCAGCGATTCAACACGATCGGGAACAGCAGGATCAGCGGACATCGTCATTCCAAATGTGGGCGGAGTGCCGGGAAGATGGATTCAACGCAGTAGCCAGCATTTCGAGTCGTTGCATCGCTCGATTGAAATCGTAGCAGGCAATAGCGCGCTGGAGCGGCTCCAGCGCGCCGCTGGCCGTCGGCCCCAACAACGCGCTCAACCGTTCACAGGTACCGTCGGCATCAGGATCGCCCTCGACCAACTGCGCGCGCAATTGACGAATCAGCGTCGCAACCTTCTCATGCTTCGCCTCGTCGTTCATGGAGTCAACCGCTACGACAGCAGCAGGCGCTG
>Ga0209573_1000662_pt1 | contig 66660 bp, 58 predicted proteins | sample TNRBio252014_DNA_FD_185870 | JGI IMG/M metagenome (GOLD analysis project Ga0209573, IMG submission 185870) | Wastewater treatment Type I Accumulibacter community from EBPR Bioreactor in Madison, WI, USA - TNR Reactor_6/25/2014_ DNA (SPAdes)... | ecosystem: Engineered > Bioreactor > EBPR >...
CAGGCCGCGCACACCCTCCCGCAGGTCCGCGTACAGGGCTTCGGCGTCAAGCGTGAGCATCGACCCTCCCGCCGACCAGTGTCCTCAGATGTTGCTCGAGGATCACCACCGCCGCCCCGGCGTCGGCATCGGGCGCACCGTCCGCCAGCGCGTCCGTGGTCGAATAGCGTTCGTCGACCTGGTGCACAGGCACGCCGAAGCGGCCCTCGAGCTGGCGGGCGAATCGACGCGCCCGCAGGGTGTTCTCGTGCTCGGCACCGTCGGGGTGGAACGGCACACCCACCACCAGGGCGTCCGGCTGCCACTCGCGGACCAGTGCGGCAATGGCCTCGAATCTGGCCTTGCCGCCCACCGCCAGCGTGCGCAGGGGCCGGGCCGCAGGCAGCAGCGTGCTTGCGCTGGCCACGCCGACGCGGCGCACGCCGTAGTCGAAGGCCAGAAAGGACATCTCGGCACGCCGCCCGGCGAGCGGCAGGCTCTCCGGATCGGGTGACTCAGGCATGCCCCGATTGCGGCGAAAGCATGTGGGGCTGGATGCCCAGCAAGGACACCGCGCGCTCATAGCGCTTGTCGATCGGCGTGTCGAAGATCACCGCCGGATCGGCGTCGACGGTCAACCAGCCGTTGCGGCCGATCTCGTCCTCGAGCTGCCCTGCCTGCCAGCCGCTGTAGCCCAAGGTGATCAGCACACGCCGCGGCCCTGCGCCATGGGAGAGGGCCTCCAGCACGTCACGGCTGGTCGTCATCTCAAGCCCACCGGGAATCGACACCGTCGAGGCATAACTGGAGGCCTCGTCACCCTGCCGCTCATGCAGCACGAAACCCCGCTCGGTCTGCACCGGACCGCCGAAGTACACCGGCTGCTCCGCCAGCTCCTGACGGTCCAGCGTCAGGTCCACCTTCTCGAACAGGTTCTTGAGCTTGATGTCGATCGGCTTGTTGATGACCAGGCCCAGTGCGCCATTCTCGTTGTGCTCGCAGAGGTAGACCACTGTTCCGGCGAAGTTGTCGTCCGCCATGCCGGGCATGGCGATCAGGAACTGGTTGGTCAGGTCGATGCGGGAGCCGGAGGCCATGGTCGACATTTTATTCCGCGTGCACACTTGCGCGATGACCGTGCCCCCCCTCGATCGCGGACTGGTCTGGTTGCGGCGCGACCTGCGTGTCGACGACCATGCGGCGCTGTACCACGCCTTGCGCTCTTCGCGTCGGGTCTGGTGCGTCTTCGTGTTCGACCGTGACCTGCTGGACCCCTTGCCGCGGGCCGACCGCCGCGTCGAGTTCATCCGCGACAGCCTGGCCGGCGTCGATGCGGCACTGCGGGCCCTCGGCGCCGCCCATGGTGCCCCTGGCGCCCGCCTGATCGTGCTGCAGGGCCGCAGTGGCGACGAGATTCCCGCGCTGGCGACACGCCTGGGCGCGCAAGCGGTGTTCGCCAACCACGACGACGACCCCTTCGCCGTGACCCGCGACGCCCGGGTGCGCGGCCGACTCGCCGAGAGCGGCGTCGCGCTGCACCTCTGCAAGGACCATGTGATCTTCGAGCGCGATGAACTGCTCACCGCCGCCGGCACACCCTTCTCGGTCTTCACACCCTACAAGCGGGCCTGGCTGGCGAAGGTCGACCCCTTCTACCTTGCGGCCTACGGCGTGGAACGCCACGCACGATCGCTGGCCGACGTGCCGGCCGGCGAGCCGGGCGTGCCGGCGCTGGCGGCACTTGGCTTCGAGGCGACCAATCTGCATGCGTTGCGGTTGCCTTGCGGCCCGGATGGGGCGAGCACCCTGCTGGAGGACTTCCTGCCGCGCATGGAGCACTACCACGCCCTGCGCGACTACCCTGCCGCCAAGGGGCCCAGCTACCTGAGCATGCACCTGCGCTTCGGCACGGTGTCGGTTCGCCGGCTCGCCCGCGAAGCCCACCGTCGCGTGCTGCATGGATCGCAAGGTGCCGCCACCTGGCTGTCGGAACTCGTCTGGCGGGACTTCTACCACCAGGTGCTGTACCACCACCCGCATGTCGTGGGGCACGCCTTCCGGCCCGCCTTCGACGGGCTTCGCTGGGAGCATGGACCGCAGGCTGACCAATGGTTCGCAGCCTGGTGCGAGGGACGCACGGGCTACCCCCTGGTGGACGCCGCCATGCTGCAGATCGGCACCAGCGGCTACATGCACAACCGCTTGCGCATGGTGGTGGCGAGTTTCCTCACCAAGGACCTCGGGATCGACTGGCGTCGCGGTGAGGCCTGGTTCGCGGTGCACCTCAACGACTTCGACCTGGCCGCCAACAACGGCGGCTGGCAATGGGCCGCCAGCACGGGCTGCGACGCCCAGCCCTGGTTCCGCATCTTCAACCCGGTCACCCAGAGCGAGAAGTTCGATCCCCAGGGGCGCTTCATCCGGCGCTACCTGCCGCAACTCGCCCGCTTGCCTGACTCGCTGATCCATGCCCCCTGGACGGCCCGCCCGGCCGACCTGGCGGCCGCCGGCGTGCGGCTGGGCATCGACTACCCGCTGCCTCTGGTCGACCATTCCGAGGCGAGGGCGCGCACGCTGGCACGCTACTCCGCCGTGAAGCCGCCACGTGCTGCGTCCCGTTGAGCACGATCAGGGACTCGGCGGCAATGCCGTCAGAACAGCTCCACGTCGTCGCCCGCCGCGGTCTTGTCGGCCCGGCCCAGACCCCACAGGGCATCGTGGTCCACGACCTGATTGCGGCCGTGCTGCTTGGCGTGGTAGACCGCGGCGTCGGCACGGCCGAAGGCCGCGGCAGGCGTGTCGTCTGTCCTGACCGCCGTCAAGCCGATGCTGACCGTGATGCGACCGACCCGCGGGAAGGCGTACTGCTCCACATTGAGCCGCATGCGCTCGAGCGCCGAGGCGGCGTGGGCGGGCTCGCCAGCCATCATGAGGACCACGAACTCCTCGCCGCCGAAGCGGTAGAGCTGGTCATGGAAGCGGAAGCTGCTGCGCATCAGCCGGGCCAGCAGCAGCAGCACTTCGTCGCCGATCAGGTGGCCATGGGTGTCGTTGACCGACTTGAAATGGTCGATGTCGATGACGCCCAGCCAGGCCCCGGCCTGCACCTGCCTGCGCCTGCCCTGGTCGGCGTCGGGGCTGGCCGCGGCCTTTGCCGCCCCGGCCATGCGGGCGCAGCAGCGCAGGAAGGACTCGTCGAAGGTCTTGCGGTTGAGCAGCCCGGTCAGCGTGTCGCGCTCGCCGTAGTCGAGCAGGGCGTGGAAGTTCTTGTAGATGCGCAGGATGCTCGACACCAGCCGCAGTTGCTCATCGCTCAGGCGGCCACGGGGTTCGATCTCGATGACGCCGACGACGTCGCGGTCGGTGGTCAGCGGAAAGACGCAGAGCGCGGGCGACCGGTCGTACAGCATCAAGGGGCGACCGTCACGCATGCAGTCGACCGCCCAGGGGCGCGATTCCAGCGCCGGGAGCTCGTCGGCCTCGGCCCACAGGGGGTCTGCCGTCGGTGCGGCGTCGTCGTCGCGCAGGCTGGCGCGCGTCGACCAGCGTTGCACGCCTGCCTCCCCCACCGGGTGGTAGATGGCCACGCGTCGCGACAGCAGCAGATCCCGCAGCGCCGTGACCAGGGTCACCTCGAGCAGTTCGCGGTCGCGAAAGCCGGTCAGGTCGGCGACACGGTCGACGACCTGGACACCGACACCGGCCACCACGTCCGGGTCGGGCCCGCGTTCAGACGGTGATGTCTGCGCCTGCATAGCGGGCCACCAGGGTCAGCAGTTCGTCTTCAGAGAACGGCTTGCCGAGGTAGTGGGGGACGCCCAGTTCGGCGGCATAGTCCCGGTGCTTCTGCGCGATCCGCGAGGTGATCATGATCACCGGCAGGTCGTGCAGTGTCGGCTCTGCGCGCACGTTGCGCACGAGGTCGAAGCCGTCCATGCGCGGCATCTCGATGTCCGACAGCATCACCGCCGGCCGCTCTTCGGCCAGGCGCTCGAGCGCTTCCATGCCGTCCTTGGCCAGGGCCACGCGGAAGCCTTCGCGCAACAGCAGCCGCTGTGTCACCCGGCGAACGGTCAGCGAATCGTCAACCACCAGCACCAGCGGCGCACGCTGCACCGCGGCCGGCTCGACGGCCTGCGCGGGCTGCACGGGTTGCTGCGGCCTGGCGGCCCGCTGGCGGACGGCTTCGCCGTACAACGCGGCCAGCGCCACCGGGTTGTAGATCAGGGCGATCGCGCCCGATGGCAGCAGTGTCACGCCGGCAAGCCCTGGCAGGCGGGACAGCTGCGGCCCGACATGCTTGACGACCACTTCCTGGTTGCCGACGACTTCGTCGACATGGACGACCACGCGCTGTGCCGCGCTTCGAACCACCACCACCGCTTGCGATCGCCCGCCCACCGGGCCCCGCAGCTCGCCCTGCAGCAACGCCGCCAGCCAGTAGAACGGCAGCGCCTGGTCGCCATAGGCGATGGCGCCGTCGAGGTAGGCACGCTCGACCTCGGCGGACGGCACGCGGCGCACGACCTCGATCAGCGTCGACGGCACGGCGACCCGCAGTTCGCCACAACGAAGCATCACCACTTGCGTGACCGCGGTGGTCAGGGGCAGCAGAAGGCGGAAGCTGGTGCCCTGACCAGGGGTGCTGGCGGTCTCGATGCGGCCCCCCATGGCGCCCACCTCGGACCGTACCACGTCGAGGCCGACGCCCCGCCCGGAAAGCTCGGTCACGTCACTGGCCGTGCTGAAACCCGGCATGAAGATCATGTTGGCCAGCTCGGCGTCGCTGGCCTGCTGATCCGCGGCCAGGATGCCACGTTCCTGCGCACGCTTGCGGATGCGCCCGAGGTCCAGGCCGCCGCCATCGTCGCGCACTTCGACGCTGACTTCGTTGCCTTCCTGGGCCACCGACATGGTGATCGAGCCCGTGGCCTCCTTGCCCACGCCGGCACGGGATTGCGGGCTTTCGATGCCATGCGCGACACAGTTGCGAAGCAGGTGCTCGAAAGGCCCGACCATGCGCTCCAGCACGCTGCGGTCGACTTCGATCGCGCCGCCCACGATGTCCAGGCGAACCTGCTTTGCGGTGTCCTTGGCGGCCTGGCGGACCACCCGGTAGAGGCGGTCGGCCAGGCTCTCGAACTCGACCATGCGAGTGCGCAGCAGATCCTCCTGCAGCTCCCGGGTCAGACGGGTCTGGGCGGCCAGTTCGTCCTCGGTCGACTGCAGGGTGCGCTGCACACTGCGCTGCACCGTGGCGACGTCGTTGACCGACTCGGCCATCATGCGGGTCAGCTCCTGGAAGCGCGTGAAGCGGTCCATCTCGAGCGGGTCGAACGCCTGCGAGGCGGCCTTGGCGGCCTCCATGCGGGAGCTGATCTGCGACTCGGCCTGGACCTCGATGTCACGCAACTGCCGGCGCATGCGGTCGAGGTTGTCGGTCAGGTCATTGAGCGCCGACTGCAGCTGCCGCACGTCGGTATCGATGCGCGCCCGCGTGATGCTGACCTCACCGGCGTGATTGACCAGACGATCCAGAAGCCCCGAGCGCACCCGCACCGCAGCCCCGGCATTGCTGCCCGAGCGGTCGGCCACCTTCGAGGCGTCGACCATCGCACCCCCGAAGGCAGACCAGTTGATGGCCGGCATGACCACCGCCGGCCCGCCCGGATCGGTCGGCACGGGGACCATCGGCGAAGACAGGGCAGGAGCGTCGCCCATCGGCAGATCGATGTCCGCCGCCACGATCTCGACCGGCTGCGGCTGCGGCGGTGGCTTCGCCGCGGCGGCATCGGCCGTCTCGACCGGCAAGGCCTGCGACTTGGGCTTGCGCAGCGTGTCGAAACGCGCGCTCATGTTGTCCGCGCGCGTCAGCAGCCGCTCGACTTCGGCAGCCGCCACCTCGTCCTGGGCCGCCAGGTGTTCGACGGCGGTCTCCAGCCTGTGCGCCATCTCGCCCAGCCGCATCGCGCCGGCCAGCCGCGCACCGCCCTTGAAGGTATGCAGGGTGCGCATGCAGGCCGATGCCGCCGTGCGGTCCGAGGGCCTCAAGACCCAGTCACGCAGGCGCCCCTGCAGCTGCGGGAGCAGTTCCTCTGCCTCTTCCTCGAAGATCGGGAACAGTTCGGCGTCGATGGCATCCTGGGCATCGATGTCTTCTTCGTCGTCGAACGCATCGACCCGGCTCGCGGCAACGCCCCCCGCCGCCTTGGGGGCCTCGACCAGCGCACCGAAGGTTGGCGCAACGGTGCCCACGCCGACCAGCGGCAGCGTGTCGTATACGCTGGGCAGCGGTTCGTCGGGCTCCAGGGGCTCGAGGTCCCCGGCGACCACGCCGGGAAGGCTGCGCTCGTGCTCGGCCAGGCGGTCGAGCAGTCCGGGGGACAGCGGCCTCAGGAAACCGGCGGCGAACTGATGCAGCAGGCGGCGGATCTCCTCGGCTGCCTCGGTGAAGAGCTGAGGCTCCTGCGGACTCGCGCTGCCCACCGTGCGCGAACGGATCAGTGCATGCTCGAGCGCCCGCGCCAAGGCGCTGAGGTCGGCAAAGCCCACGGTGGCCGAGTTGCCGGCCAGCGAGTGCGACAGCGCCACCGTGCTCTCGGGCACCCGGCGGCGCTCGTTGTCGGCACCCCACTCAGCAAGCTCGACGGCCAGCCGCCGCGACAGCTCGTCGGCCTCGTTGAGGTAGATGTTGAACAGCGGAATCGGGATGCGCAGCGGCCCGACGATCTTGACCTGCTCGTCGTCGTCCTGCACGGGTGCCACTGTGCCGGGGGCCTCCTGCTCCGCCCCGGAAGCAGTCGGAAGGGTCGGCGGCTCGACCGCCGGCAGGTCCGACGGCCCGGCCGTCCCGGCCTCGCTCAGCGCCGTCAAGTCGATGACGTCGACCAACGGCAAGGGCGCCGGCGCCGCGGGTTCCTCCGGCACCAGCACCGGCAGATCGACCACCGGCGGCGGACCGCTCAAGGCCAATGCATCGTCAAGCTGCAGGGGCAGCACCAGGTCGGGCTCGGGTGCCGCCGGCGCTGCTGCGCCCATCTCGGCCTCGAAGACACCGAAGTCCAGCTCAACGGCTTCGACGGCCGCCTCCGGAGCGACGGCCGGCGCCGGTGCTGCCGGCGCGTCGCCCAGACCCAGATCGAGCTCGAAAGACACCTCGTCTGCGCCTGCGGCAGGCTGGCTCTCGATGATGTCGACCGCGGAGGCCTGCGCCTCGGCGGGCGCAACGGGCGCACGCAGGTCGAGGTCCTCGGGCGATGGCAGCTCGGCCACCATGTCGACCAGCGCAGGCAGTTCCTGGACCCAGGGCGCCGCATCCGCCGGGCTGGGGGCGACGACTGCATCGTCGAGCGCGAGCACCGGCAGGGCCGGCAGGGCACCCGCCAGCGGGCCGGCGGCGCTGAGGGGCAGTGGCTCGGGCTCGGAACGCACAAGCGGTTCAGCGGGATGCTCGGCAGGCGCTGGGGCCGGCCTTTCGACAGGCGGCAGTTCGATGGGCAGCGCTGCAGCGGCCGGGGCGGCAATGACGGCCGCCACGGGTGGCAAGGGGGCCGCCGCCGGCAGGGTGAGCGCAATGCTCTTTCCTTCGAGCCGCAAGGCATCGGCCGCCGCCACCACCGGTGGCGGACGGTGCCCGTCGTCACGCCGCGCCGCCTCGGCCGCCGTCCAGCCGTCGAGGTAGTCGAGCGCCTGGGCGGTGAACGACTGCAGGGCGTTGTCCAGCCTGGGCTGCTGGGCCAGCCTGGCGTTGTAGAGCTGTTCACAGGCCCAGGCGGCATCACCATAGTCGCGCAGGCCGACCATCCGAGAGCTGCCCTTGAGTGTGTGGAAGGCGCGCCGGATGGTGGTCAGTTCGGAGACATCGTCGGGCCGCTGCTGCAGCTGCACCAAGGCTTCGCGGGCCGAGGCGATGACTTCGCCGGCTTCCTCGATGAAGACCTCCCGCATCTCGTCGTCGTCTTCGAGACCGGAGGCTGGTGCCTGCGCGGCGACCACGACAGGCGCCGCCGGTGCCGCTGAAGCCGCTGGCGCCACCATGGCCACCGTGCTGTCCTGCGCCGGCGCCGACACCCGGGGCATCTGCAGCGTGGGCGCGTCGGCCAGCGTGCGCTCGGGCAAGCCGGCAACCGTCCTGGCCTGTTCCGGCGCCGGCACGGCGTCCAGGTCGCCGAAGGCCGACGGCCGCTCGGTACGCCCCATGACCGCGCTGAGGCGGCCGGCTGCGGCATCGAAACGGAACAGCGACTTGGCCAGCTGAGGCTGCACGCTCAGCATGTCGATGAGAAAGCTCAGCGCACCCAGGTTCTCTGCCAGTCGGTCGAAGGTCCCGGCTCCGGCCGCCCGCTGCGGGTCGACCTCGGTGGACACCAGCGCGTCGACATCGTCGCGCATGTGCAGCACGGCGGCCGAGGCCTGGTCCATGCCCAGGACCGACAGCACTCCTCGCATGGAGGCCAGCTGGTTGGGCACCGGAATCAGCAGCTCGCGCTGCGAGGGGTTTCGGAAGTACTGGTCGATCTGCTTCTCGGCGTCCGACAGCGAGGCGCGAAGCTCCTGCACCACGCTGCCCATGGTCTGGCGGTCCGACACGCGCCGGTAAAGCTCCTCCATCCAGGGTTCCAGGGGTTGCGCCTCGCCCCCGGAGCGCACGTCGTCGATGCGCTGGGCGAGCCGCTGCACACGCTCGGCGAGCTCGGGGTGGTCGAGTTCTCCGTCCTCCAGGATGGCGTCGAGGTAAAGCACGCCGGTGGCAACCTCCATCGCCAGCGTCGGCTCCGGGGCATTGCCCTCGGCGACCGTGCGCGCCGCGGCGGCCTGCAGGGCCTGCGACAGCACCTCGCCCTGGGGAAAGAGCTTCTGCAGCGAATCTCCCAGCAGCAGGAACTGCTCGGCAAGGCCGCCGATGCGGTGCGCCTCGCCCCCCGCGACGGCGGACCAGACGTCCTTGGCACCCGCCACACGCTTTCTTGCCTGCAGGATCAACGCCGGGTCGAACCGCCCGAGCCGCGGCGTCTCGTAGTCGAGCGGCACCTGCGCCTCGACGCTCCAGACGCGGCGGACCAGACCCAGCCTGGGCGCCGGGCCGCTGGCGGGACGGGCATGGGCGCAGAAGAAGAGCAGGTCTTCCGCCAGCCGGTCAGAAGGATCGTCCTGCCCCTTGGCCGCGGCCCGCAACTGCCCCAGAAGGCGTGAAGCGACGCGCTTGCCGTGCACATCGACGGGAAGCAAGCCGCCCGCCTGCGCCTCGGCAAATGCGGCCGCCAGGCGCCACAGCGTACTGCTGCGACCCCGCGCGCCCGCGGCCACGCCGGCACAAAGGGCGCTGATGCGCGACCAGGTCAGCGCATTGGGGGTTCGCATGACCTCGAGGACCAGCGACTCCATGACCTCGCGCGCCGCGTCGTCGGCCGGCACCCCTTCGATGCCGGCTTCGGGCGGCAGCTCCAGCCAGCGCCAGTCGTGGTCCCACAGGTCCGCCGGGTGCACTCGATCGGCGCCCGCGAGCACCTGCACGTCCCGATACTGGGGATACATCGCCACCGGTGACAGCGGCTTGCCGGCCAGCACACGGCCGATGTAGTCCAGCAGCGCGAACGACGCGCGCTCGATGACCTGAACCGCAGCCTCGTCGAGCGCCGCCGGCCTGACGAGCAGCTTCTGAACCGCGGCCTCCTCGGCGCGCAGCATGCGCGCCGGCACGGGCAGGCCGACCAGCTCGAGCGCGCCCAGGCCCTGGTGGATCTGTGCGCGCGCGCTGCGCAGCACGCCCGGATCAGGGGCGTCGACATCGGACTTGCCGATGGCCTCCGACTCCTTCAGGAAGCGGCGCAGCGCCTTGTGGGCGTTTTCGAGCGATCGCCGCAGCTCGCTCTGCACCCATGCCAGGGCGCTCAGGTCGTCGGCCTGGGGGGGCAGCGAAGGGTTGGGCACGTGCAGGCTCCCGCTTGGCTTGGCTGGACCGGGGCTCAGTTGACCTTGAATCGGGCCACGGAGGCCTTGAGGTCCTCGGCCGTGCGTGACAGCTCACGCACCATCTGCGCAGTCGACCGCGTGCCCTCGCCGGTCTGCTCGGTCACCGCGAAAATGTGCTGGATGTTCTCCGCCACCACGTTGGCGCTCTCGGCTTCCCGCGATGCGCGCTCGGAAATCTGCGCGATCAGGTCCGAGAGCTCGCGTGTCACGCGGTCGATGTCGGCCAGTGCGGAGCCCGCCGCGTCGGACAGCCTCGCCCCGTCGACCACACCCTGTGTGGAGCGCTCCATCGCAGCCACGGCGTCCTGCGTGTCGGTCTGGATGGTGCGCACGATGGCGGCGATCTGCCGTGTCGCGTCGCCGGATCGCTCGGCGAGTCGCTGCACCTCTTCCGCCACCACCGAGAAGCCTCGTCCCGCCTCACCCGCCGAGGCCGCCTGGATGGCGGCATTGAGCGCCAGCACGTTGGTCTGCTCGGTGATGTCGGAGATCAGCTCGGTGATCTCGCCGATCTCCTGCGAGGACTCGCCCAGCCGCTTGATGCGCTTGGAGGTCTCCTGGATCTGGTCCCGGATCGAGTTCATGCCGCCGATGGTGTTCTGCACCGCCGTCAAGCCGGTCTCGGCCGCCTGCAGCGACTGCCGGGCCACCTGCGCCGTCTGCTGTGCCTGTGCCGACACGTCGTTGATGCGGCCGGCCATCTGCAGCACCGACTCGCCGGTCTCGCGGATCTCGCGCAGCTGTTCGGTCGAGGCGGCGAGCAGCTCGGTCGAGGTCGTCTCGACCTGCTGAGTGGTTTCCGTCACGCGCGCCACCGTGGTCTGCACGGCCTCGACCAGCGAGCGCAGTTCCTCGACGGTGTAGTTGACGGAGTCCGCGATCGCACCGGTGATGTCCTCGGTCACGGTCGCCTGCTGGGTCAGATCACCCTCGGCGACCGTCTGCAGCTCGTTCATCAGGCGCAGAATCGCCGCCTGGTTGGCGTCGTTGACCCGCTTGGCCTCCTGCTCCTGCCGCTCGGCTTCGAGGCGTTGGGCTTCTGCCACCTGGGAGCGCGCAGTCTGGTCGGCGACGAACAGCCGCAGCAGGCCGTAGCCGGCGGCGGCCATCGCCGCCACCGCCAGCAAGGTGCCCAGCAGCGACAGCATGCCGAAGCCGCCGGCGTCGGCGAGCGCGCGCTGCAGATCGTCCAGACCCGTGCGCAGGGGTTCGCTGTCGTTGACGATGGCGGCATGGGCGTCGCGCGCCGCGACCAGCCCCTGCAGGTTGCCCAGGATGGCCGCCGCCTGTGTGCGCGTCTCCTCGTACTGCTTGACGAGTTGCTGCAGGCGCTCCCTGGTCTGCGCGTCGCGCGTGGCCTGCAAGCGCAGCTCGGCATTGCCCGACAACATGCCGTCGGCGAGCTCACGGAACTGATTGAGGTCCTTGCCGAGCTGGAAGACCGCTTCGGGGCTGACCCCTTCCATGGTCTGGAACTCGTTGGCGCTCTTGCCGATGCGCTGGGTCAGCATGACCAGCTGACCGGCAGCAGCCAGTTCGGGCCCGCTGCCGCCTTGCTGGGTCTTCAGAGAGGCCACGATCTCGGCCGTCTCCAGCAGGTCCGCCGACTGCCGGTTGATGTTGCGCAGTGACTGGCCGACCTGGGTCAGCGTCTTCTGCTGGGTCAGCACGGTGGCCGCGCTCTTCTCGGCGCGGTCGACCATGGGCAACAGACGGTCCACGCCATCCTGCAGGCCGGAAGGCGCCGCCGGCACGTCACCCTCGCCGGACTTCAGGCTGCGCACGTTCTTCGCCAGGATGTCCGCGCTCTCGCGCACCTCGGCGAACGATGCCGTGCCTCCCAGCAGGGCCTGCGAGACCGACTTGGCCAGACGCTGCGATTGCGTCTGCGCCTGCCCGGCCGCCGCCACCTGCGACGAGGCTCGGCCACCGGTGATCACCGCGGTCAGCGCGACCGTCAGCAGCAATGCCAGGCCGAAGAGGAACAGCGCGAACAGCGCACGCTGCTGACGGGCCGCCGGCCAGTTCCCGATCACCGGAAGACCGGAGGACGCGGACTCGTCGGACTCGGGCTGTATGCGTGTCTCGCCGAACTCGGCCGCGAGCTCCGACGGTGCCGCCTCGGAGATGATGGACGAATCGCCCTCGATGCGCGATGGCTCGATCGTCGACGGCCCGTTGCCGAGCCTGACGGTCCGCTCCATCGGGCCGGCGGTCGGCGGGGCGTCGGTCTGTGTCGTCGTCGTGACCGCCTCCGCGCGCGCCATGCGGGCCCGCGTCTTGCCCGCGATCTTGTCCAGGAAGCTCATGTCGTCCTCTCGTTCGCCATGCCCCCGCCGGCAGCCGGGGACATGTCGCGGTTCATGCCGCAATGCTCAGAAACTGCTCTTGACGGGCCAGCGCCGCCAGGTCGATCTCCTGCCAGACCTCGCCATGTGCGTCGGTGTAGACCCCGCCGGCGAACGCCGGCCGGTCCCCAGGCAGATCGGGCAACCGGCTCAGTTGCGCCGCACTGCGCAAGCCCGCCAGTCGGTCGACCAGCAATGCGCAATGGCTTCCGGACGCCGGATTCAATGCCAGCAGGCGCGCCTGATCGCCCAGCGCTTCGAGATCCAGTGGAAAGCTGCGCAGCCCCAGGAAGGCGGCCAGATCGACCACCCCATGAAGGCCGCCACGCAGGTTGGCCACCCCGAGGAACCAGCTTCGTGTATGCGACACGGGCAGCATGCCCACCGCGGTGAAGATCTCGCCCGCACCACGCAGCGGGAAGACCAGGCCCTGGCCGCCGCTATAGACCGCCAGCCAGGAGGCCATGGGCGCCTCGGACCGGGCGCCCTGCAGCCGTTCGGCCAGCCGCGCCTGGAGTTCCCTCAGGGCTTCACGCTTGGGCATGGCGGGAGGGGTCGGCTGGCGTCATGCCGCATCGAAAGCCTTGATCTTGGACAGCAGTTCCTCGGCATTGACGGGCTTGACGATGTAGTCCCTGGCGCCTTGCCGCAGGCCCCAGACCCGGTCCGTCTCCTGGTTCTTGCTCGTGCACATGATGACCGGCACATCGGCGAAACGCGGGTCGCGCGTGATGGTACGGGTCAGCTGGAAGCCATTCTGGCCCGGCATCACGACATCCATCAGGATGAGGTCGGGCTTCTCCTCGGCCAGCCGGCGCATGGCTTCCTCGCCATTCTCGGCCGTGCGCACCGCATAGCCGCGCTTGCCCAGCAGGTCGGACAGGTGATAGAGCTCGGTCTTGGAGTCGTCCACCACCAGGACTTTGTGAATGGCCATCGCGCTGTTCCCTCTGCTCTTGCCGACCGCTGCGGTGCTCAACCCTGGGCCACAGGGCGGCGGAAGGTCTCGACGGCTCTCAGCAGCTGTTCCTTCGTGAAGGGCTTGGTCAGGTATTCCTCCGACCCCACCATGCGACCGCGCGCCTTGTCGAAAAGCCCATCCTTGGACGACAGCATGATCACGGGCACATGGGCAAACCGGGGATTGCGCTTGATGATGGCGCAGGTCTGGTAGCCGTCCAGGCGGGGCATGAGGATGTCGCAGAAGATCAGCTCGGGAGCGTGATCGTTGACCTTGGCGAGGGCGTCGAAGCCATCCTCGGCCAGCACCACCTGATAGCCTCCCTGGCGGAGGAAGATCTCGGCGCTGCGCCGGATCGTGTTGCTGTCGTCGATCACCAGCACCTTGGTGCCTGCGACCGCGCCGTCTGGTGCCGTTCCTTCCACGAACCCACCTCCTCGAGGAGCTGCCGCCGGCAAGCGCCCTCAGATCGCGACCATCTCGAAATCTTCCTTGCGCGCGCCGCACTCCGGGCATGTCCAGTTCATCGGCACATCGGCCCATGCGGTCCCGGCGGCGATGCCATGGTCCGGGTCTCCGGCAGCCTCATCGTAAATCCAACCGCAGATCAGACACATCCAAGTTCGGGAATCGGTCACGACGGGCTTGCCAGATCACTACAATGGAGAACGATTGTAGCCATGCACAAAGGCAAAAAAGCAAGGATTTGTGCGCACCTACAGTGCACTCCTCAGAATCCTCTCGAGGTCCGGCACGACGCCGGCACATGCTCGGGACAGCCACATCACCCATGAAGCCCGATCCAGTTGACGCCCCGGAAGACGCCGCCGCGGGCACCGAGCCGCCGCCGCCGGCCTGCGTGATGAGCTTCAATGCGTCGGACCCCAGTGGCGGGGGCGGCCTGGCCGGGGACATCGCCACCATCGCCGCGATGGGGGCCCATGCGCTACCCATCGTGACCTCGATCGTGATGCGTGACACCGCCGAGGTGTTCGACATGCACGCCCTGGACCCCGAGGTCGTGGCCGAACAGGCGCGGTCGGTGCTCGAGGACGTCACCATCGCCGGCTGGAAGGTCGGATTCCTGGGCAGCGCGGAGGCCATTGGTGCGGTGGCGGAGATCCTGTCCGACTATTCCGACGTGCCCTTGGTGAGCTACCTGCCGGCATTGTCCTGGCTCGACGAGAACCAGCAGCAGCCCTACTTCGACGCTTTCAGGGAACTGATCCTTCCGGCCACCGAGGTGCTGGTCGGCAACCACAAGGCGCTGACCGATTTCCTTCTTCCCGACTGGGACAGCGAGCGGCCGCCGTCGGCCCGTGAACTGGCTGTCGCTGCCGGAGAGCATGGCACACGCTACGTGCTGGTGACCGGCATCGTGCTCGCCTCCAAGGGCAACGAGCACTTCATCGACAACGTGCTGGCCTCGCCACAAGGGGCGATCACGGGCGAGAAGTTCGAGCGCTTCGAGGCCGGGTTCGTCGGCGCCGGCGAGACGCTGTCGGCGGCACTGGCTTCGCTGCTGGCGGCCGGCAGCGAACTGCAGGCGGCGACCGCCGAGGCCTTGTCGTTCCTCGACCAGAGCCTGGATGCGGGTTTCCGGCCGGGCATGGGCAACGTCGTGCCCGACCGGTTCTTCTGGGCCCTGCCGCCCGCCGAGGGCCAGGAAGAGGAGTCGGCATCCGGTCCGCAGGCCGATTCGCCGGAGGCGGGCGAGGACCGCAAGACCAAGGGGGCGCCACGCCGTGTCCACTGATTCCGGCCGCAACGCGGCCGCCTTCGCGCGTGCGCAAGCCGTCATTCCGGGCGGCGTCAACTCGCCGGTGCGCGCCTTCCGCGCCGTCGGTGGCACGCCGCGCTTCATTCGCCGCGCCGAAGGCGCGGTTCTGTGGGACGTGGAGGGCCGGCGCTACCTCGACTACATCGGGTCCTGGGGTCCGATGATCCTCGGCCACGGCCACCCGGCGGTGCTCGAGGCGGTGGTCGCGGCGGCGCGCGACGGCCTGAGCTTCGGCGCACCGACCGAGGCCGAGGCCGAACTGGCCGAAGCCATCATCGCGCAGGTGCCTTCGGTCGAGCAGGTGCGCCTGGTCAGCAGCGGTACCGAGGCCGCGATGAGCGCCCTGCGGCTGGCGCGCGGCGCCACCGGCCGGTCGTTGATCGTCAAGTTCGAGGGCTGCTACCACGGCCACGCCGACGCCCTGCTGGTCAAGGCCGGCTCGGGCCTGGCCACCTTCGGCCATCCCACCAGCGCCGGCGTGCCTGCGGAGGTCGTGCAGCACACCCTGGTACTCGAGTACAACAACCTGGCGCAACTCGACGAGGCCTTCGCGACCCACGGCCCACGCATCGCCTGCGTGATGATCGAAGCCATCGCGGGCAACATGAACTTCGTCCGCGCCTCGCTGCCGTTCATGGCCCGACTGCGCGAACTGTGCACGCGGCATGGCGCGCTGCTGGTGTTCGACGAGGTGATGACCGGGTTCAGGGTCGCGCTGGGCGGTGCGCAGGCGGTCTACGCAGCGGCGCTGCCCGGCTTCAGGCCCGACATGAGTGTCTTCGGCAAGGTGATAGGCGGAGGCATGCCGCTGGCCGCCTTCGGCGGCACGCGCGACGTCATGTCGCAGCTCGCGCCCCTTGGTCCGGTCTACCAGGCCGGCACGCTCAGCGGCAACCCGGTGGCCACCGCCTGCGGCCTGGCCACGCTGCGGGAGGTGTCGCGCCCCGGCTTCTACGACGCGCTGGCGGCCCGCACGCGCGAGCTGGTGCACGGACTGCGGTCGGCGGCCCGCGAGGCTAGCGTGCCGTTTGTCGCCGACGCCGAAGGTGGCATGTTCGGCTTCTTCTTTGCCGAGTCCCTGCCCCAGAACTATCCGGCCGTGCTGGCGACCGACAAGGAGCGCTTCAACCGCTTCTTCCACCGCATGCTGGACCAGGGCGTCTACCTGGCGCCCGCTCTCTACGAGGCCGGCTTCGTCAGCGCCGCCCATACGGCGGCGGACATCGAAGCCACGGTCCAGGCGGCTCGTCTGGCCTTGCGTGACTGACGCCGGCGCGCCGGCCGGCCGAGCATCTTCGTCAAGGGGCGTGCGCCGGGCGCCGCAGCCGCCCACTGGAGTACCTTCGCCCCCATGGGGTTCCGGTATGAGTGCTTGGGGGCGGCCCGGCGCGCTCATGCCCCGCGCCAACGCCTGAGCGCCTCGAGGTCGAGCACCCGCACGCCGCCGTACTCGATGTCGATCGCACCGGCCGCCTGCAGCGCACGCAGGGCCTCGTTGACGCGCTGCCTCGACAGCCCGACCAGGTAGCCGAGCTCGAGCTGGGTGATGCGCAGCAGCTGTCCCACGCCAGGATAGAGCTGAGGGTGGAAGAGCGCTGCCAGGCTGCGCGCGACCCGGCTGTCGGCGCTGCCCAGGCGGTCGATCTCACGCGCCGCGATGAACTGCCCCAGGCGCTCGTTGAGCTGCATCATCACGAAGCGGTTGAATCCGATGCTGCGGTCGAGCAGCCAGTGAAAGGTGTCCACCGACACCCCCGTCACCAGGCTGCGGCGCAGCGCCTGCATGTTGTAGCGATAGACCTCGCGCTTGAGCACCGTGCCCTCGCCGAACCAGCCGCCTGGCGGAACGCCGGTGAACGTGATGGGGAGGCCGGCCTCGGTGTCGTTGCTCATCTTGAGCAAACCGTCCAGCACCCCAAACCAGTAGGTCACCGGGCGGCCGACCCGACAGACAAGCTCACCGGCAGACACCTCCACCACCCGCATGTCGTCCACCACGCGTTGCTGTTCGTCGGCGTCGAGCAGGTGCAGCCAGGCGATGGCTCGCAGCTCGTGGTCGGCGATGGGCCGTGAGCTCGACTGGCGGACGCCTGATGCACTCGAAGCTGACGGCAACCTTGTCGACGGCATCAGTGATTCCCCCAGGAGAAACCGCATGGAGATTGTCGTCCGAACGACAACATGGCGTCAAAGCATCGCCCACAATGCAAAGCCTCGAAGAGCCGCGAGGCAGTCTCCAGGAGTGCCAAGGTGCAGCAGACGTTTCCCCGGTTGTTGCTCGAACATGCGCGCCAGCGTCCGGATGCCCCGGCGCTGCGCGAGAAGGTCTACGGCATCTGGCAGTCGCTGTCATGGTCGGACCTCGCCCTGCTGGTGCGCCGACTGGCCTGCGGGCTGGCGCACGCGGGCCTGCGGCGTGGCGACCATGTGGTGGTCGTCGGCGAGAACAGGCCAAGGCTGTACGCGTCCATGCTGGCGGTGCAGTCCCTGGGCGGCATTCCGGTGCCGCTGTACCAGGACGCGGTGGCCGCCGAGTATCGATTCCCGATCACGAACGCCGAAGTCGGGTTCGCCATCGTGGAGGACCAGGAACAGGTCGACAAGATGCTCGAGGTGCGGACCGAATGCCCGGCCCTCGGGCGCATCTGGTTCGACGACCCCCGTGGGCTTCGCAACTACGCCGAGCCCGGACTCGATTCGCTGGATGCGCTGATCGCCGCCGGCAAGGCGCACGATGAGTCCAACTCGCGGCTGTTCGACGGCGAAGTCGAGTCGTGTCGGCCACAGGACGTGGCCTCGATGTTCTTCACCAGCGGCACCACCGGCAACCCCAAGGGCGTGGTGCACACCCATGCCACCCTGCTGGACCGCGCATCGGCTGGCGCACGCTTCGACAATCTGGGCCCGCAAGAGGAAGTGCTGGCCTACCTTCCCCCGGCCTGGATCGGCCAGAACATCTTCAGCTATGCCCAGTGGCTGGCCTGCGGCTACGTGGTCAACTGCCCGGAGTCGTCGAGCACGGTGACCATAGACCTCAAGGAGATCGGTCCCACCTACTACTTCGCGCCGCCGCGGGTCTTCGAGGGGCTGCTCACCAGCGTGACCATCCGCATGGAGGATGCCGGTGCGATCAAGCGCGGGCTGTTCGAGCACTTCATGGCCCTGGCACGGCGCGTCGGCCCGGCCCTGATGGACGGCAAGCCGGTCGGTCTGCTCGACCGGCTTCACTATGGCCTGGGCAACCTGTGCATCTTCGGCCCGCTTCGCAATACCCTGGGGCTCAACCGTGTGCGCGTCGCCTACACCGCGGGTGAAGCCATCGGGCCGGACCTGTTCACCTTCTACCGATCCATCGGCATCAACCTCAAGCAGCTCTACGGCAGCACCGAGACCGCGGTGTTCGTCTGCCTGCAGCCCGACCACGAGGTCAAGGCCGACACCGTCGGCGTGCCCATCGAGGGTGTCGAGATCAAGGTCGCAGACAACGGCGAGATCCTGGTCCGCAGTCCCGGGCTGCTCAAGGAGTACTACAAGAACCCGACCGCCACCGCCGAGGTGCTGACCACTGACGGTTGGTACCACACCGGCGACGCCGGCTTCCTGGACGCTGGCGGGCACCTGAAGATCATCGACCGCGCCAAGGATGTCGGCCGCATCGTCGGCGGCCCCAACGACGGCGCGATGTTTGCGCCCAAGTACGTCGAGAACAAGCTCAAGTTCTTCCCCTTCGTCAAGGAGGCCGTGGCCTTCGGCGACCGGCGTGAGAAAGTCTGCGCCTTCGTCAACATCGATGTCGAAGCGGTCGGCAACTGGGCCGAGCGTCGCAACCTGCCCTATGCCGGCTACACCGACCTGGCCGGCAAGAAGGAAGTGCTCGACCTGGTCCGCGAGTGCGTCGAGAAGGTCAATGCCGACCTGGCCACCGACCGAATGCTGGCCGGCAGCCAGATCAGCCGCTTCCTGGTGCTGCACAAGGAGCTCGATGCCGACGACGGCGAGATGACGCGCACACGAAAGGTCAAGCGCGGATTCATCAACGACAAGTACCAGGTGCTGGTCGACGCCATGTACGGCGGCAGGACCGAGCAGTTCATCGAGACCGCCGTCAAGTTCGAGGACGGTCGCACGGGCAGCGTGAGCGCCACGCTGAAGATCGTCGACGCCAAGACACTGCCTGCAGTGTCGGGGAAGGCAGCCTGACCATGGCCGACAAGAAGATCGGGGACGTCATCCTGGACGTCAGGAACATCAGCCTGAGGTTCGGCGGCGTGAAGGCACTGACGGACATCAGCTTCGACGTCCGCGAGCACGAGATCCGCGCCATCATCGGGCCCAACGGCGCCGGCAAGAGTTCCATGCTCAATTGCATCAACGGCGTGTACACGCCGCAGGAAGGGACCATCACCTTCCGTGGCCAGACCTTCGACCACATGAACTCGCGCCAGGTGGCCGAGATGGGGGTCGCGCGCACCTTCCAGAACCTGGCGCTCTTCAAGGGCATGAACGTCATCGACAACATCATGTCGGGACGCAACCTGAAGATGAAGACCAACCTCTTCCAGCAGGCCATCCGCTGGGGAGCCGCGCAGCGCGAGGAGGAGGAACACCGCGCCTTCGTCGAGAAGATCATCGACTTCCTGGAGATCCAGGCCTTTCGCAAGACCCCCGTCGGCCGGCTGCCCTACGGCCTGCAGAAGCGCGTCGACCTCGGCCGCGCGCTGGCGATGGAGCCGCAGGTGCTGCTGCTGGATGAACCCATGGCCGGCATGAACGTCGAGGAGAAGCAGGACATGTGCCGCTTCGTGCTCGACGTCAACGACGAGTTCGGCACCACCATCGTGCTGATCGAGCACGACATGGGCGTGGTGATGGACATCTCCGACCGCGTGGTGGTGCTCGACTACGGCAAGAAGATCGGCGACGGCGCGCCCGAGCAGGTGCGTGCCAACCCGGAAGTCGTGGCCGCCTACCTCGGCACTTCGCACTGACCAGGACCGCAGGACTGCACCATGGGATTCTTCCTCGAGACGCTGATCGGCGGCCTGATGACGGGCATGCTGTATTCGCTGGTGGCGCTGGGCTTCGTGCTGATCTTCAAGGCCAGCGGCGTGTTCAACTTCGCACAGGGCGCGATGGTGCTCTTCGCCGCGCTGGCGATGGCGCGCTTCGCCGAGTGGTTCCCCGCACTGCTGGGCCTGGACCACAAGCTGCTGGCCAACCTGCTGGCCTTCGTCGGTGCGATGGCGGCGATGGTCGTCGTGGCCTGGCTGATCGAACGCCTGGTGCTGGGCAAGCTCGTCAACCAGGAGGGCGTGACGCTGCTCATGGCCACCTTGGGGATCACCTACTTCCTCGACGGCTTCGGTCAGACCATCTTCGGCAGCGACATCTACAAGATCGACATCGGCCTGCCCAAGGACCCCTTGTTCCTTCTCGAAGGCACCTTCCAGGGCGGCGTGCTGGTCAACAAGGAAGATCTGTACGCTGCGGTGATCGCCGCCGCGCTGGTGATCGCGCTCAGCGCCTTCTTCCAGTACACGCCGACCGGGCGTGCCCTGCGCGCGGTGGCCGACGACCACCAGGCGGCGCAGTCGATCGGCATCCCGCTGTCTCGCGTGTGGGTCATCGTCTGGAGCGTGGCCGGCTTCGTTGCGCTGGTGGCCGGCATCATCTGGGGCAGCAAGCTGGGCGTGCAGTTCTCGCTCGCCGTGCTGGCGCTCAAGGCGCTGCCGGTGGTCATCCTCGGCGGCCTGACCAGCGTGCCGGGGGCGATCATCGGCGGCCTGATCATCGGCGTCGGCGAAAAGCTCTCCGAGGTCTTCGTCGGGCCCATGCTCGGTGGTGGCATCGAGATCTGGTTCGGCTACGTGCTGGTGCTGCTCGTCCTGCTGGTACGGCCGCAGGGCTTGTTCGGCGAAAAGATCATCGATCGCGTGTGACGGCGCCTGTGATGCGCATGAGGTGTTCAGCCAAGGTCCTGCGCGGATCCGGCCCTGCCGGTCGGCTGCAGGCGCCCCCGCCGGGGGCAGCGACCAAAGGGAGTTTGGGGGCATGATTTATCGTGAGAACGGCCAGTTCAAGACGAGCTACCGGGCCGATCAGCAGATCTTCCCGATCGCGCAGGACAGGGTCGTCATCCTGGCGCTGCTCGCGGTGGCTTTCCTGGTCGTGCCCATCCTGGCCTCGGAGTACCTGTTCCGTGCCATCCTGATCCCGTTCCTGATCCTGTCGCTGGCTGCGCTGGGGCTGAACATCCTGGTCGGCTACTGCGGGCAGATCTCGCTCGGAACCGGCGGCTTCATGGCCGTCGGCGCGTATGCGGCCTACAACTTCTTCATTCGCATCGACGGCCTGCCCGTGGTGGCTGCCATCCTGCTCGGGGGCGTGATGGCGACCGCCGTCGGCGTGCTGTTCGGCATCCCGTCGCTGCGCATCAAAGGCCTGTACCTGGCGGTGGCGACGCTGGCGGCGCAGTTCTTCTGCGACTGGGCCTTCCTTCGCATCAAGTGGTTCACCAACGACTCCTCGTCGGGCTCCGTGAGCGTCGCCGACCTGTCGCTGCTGGGCTGGACGATCGATTCGCCGGCCGACAAGTACCTCTTCTGCCTGCTGTTCGTGGTGGTGTTCGCGCTGGTGGCCAAGAACCTGGTGCGCAGCCATATCGGGCGCGAGTGGATGGCGATCCGCGACATGGACGTGGCGGCGGCGGTGATCGGCATCCGCCCGGTGTACGCCAAGCTCACGGCCTTCGCGGTCAGCTCGTTCTTCGTCGGCGTGGCCGGGGCCCTGTGGGGCTTCGTGCACCTGGGCTCGTGGGAGCCTGCGGCATTCAACATCGACCGCTCGTTCCAGCTGCTGTTCATGGTCATCATCGGTGGCCTGGGCTCGATCATGGGCAGCTTCTTCGGCGCCGCCTTCATCGTGATCCTGCCCATCCTGCTCGACATCCTGGGCGTGACCGTCGGTTTCGATACCGCCTTCGCCTCGCACCTGACCTTCATGGTGTTCGGCGTGCTGATCGTGTTCTTCCTGATCGTCGAGCCGCACGGCCTGGCGCGCTTGTGGTCCATCGCCAAGGAGAAGCTGCGCCTGTGGCCCTTTCCGCATTGACCGACGCCCACACAAACCCCGACAACCGCGCAACCGGACCCGCGTTGAGCGGCCACGTTTTCACCCCGCACGGACGCGTGCTCTTTCGTTCCCACCTCTGGAGGCAGACATGAAACTGAAGTCCATGGCATTTGCCGCCGCCGTCGCGGCGGCCGGCCTGAGCACATTGCTCGCCACACCTGCTGCGCTGGCGCAGGCCAAGGAGCAGTTCTTCCCCGTGCTCGTGTATCGCACGGGCGCCTATGCGCCCAACGGCGTGCCGTTCGCCAACGGCTACGTCGACTACCTCAAGTACGTCAATGCCAAGGGCGGCATCAACGGCGTCAAGGTCAGCTTCGAGGAATGCGAGACCGGCTACGCCACCGACAAGGGTGTCGAGTGCTACGAACGCCTGAAAGGCAAGAACGGCGGCGCCACCGTGGTCCAACCCTTGTCCACGGGCATCACCTTCGCGCTGACCGAGAAGGCCCCCGGCGACAAGATCCCCCTGATCACCGGCGGCTATGGCCGCAGCGAGAGCACCGACGGCATGGTGTTCAAGTGGAACTTCCCGCTCACCGGCACCTACTGGGATGCGGCCGACGTGCTGATCCAGCACATCGCCAAGAAGGAAGGCGGGATGGACAAGCTCAAGGGCAAGAAGATCGCCCTCGTCTACCACGACAGCCCCTACGGCAAGGAGCCGATCGCGCTGCTGCAGGAGCGCTCCAAGCTCAATGGCTTCGAGCTGAGCCTCTTGCCGGTGGCCCACCCCGGCGTCGAGCAGAAGGCGACCTGGCTGCAGATCCGCCAGAACCGGCCCGACTACGTGTTCCTGTGGGGCTGGGGGGTCATGAATTCGACAGCCGTCAAGGAGGCCGTGGCCACCGGCTATCCGCGCGAGAAGATGTACGGTGTCTGGTGGGCGGGTGCCGAACCCGACGTGAAGGACGTGGGTGACGGCGCCAAGGGCTACAACGCACTGGCGCTGCAGCATGGCGCCGAGCCCAACTCCAAGATCGCGCAGGACGTCCTGAAGGAGGTGCATGGCAAGGGCCAGGGCACCGGCCCCAAGGAGGAGGTCGGCCAGGTGCTGTACATGCGGGGCCTGGTGGCGGCGATGCTCGCGACCGAGGGCGTCAAGCGTGCGCAGGAGCGCTTCGGCAAGGGCAAGGTGATGACGGGCGAACAGGCGCGCTGGGGCTACGAGAACCTGGCGCTCGACCAGAAGAAGCTCGACGCGCTCGGCTTCGCCGGCGTGCTGCGCCCGATCAGCACCAGTTGCGCCGACCATCGCGGCGCCGCGTTCGCGCGCGTGCACACCTGGGACGGCAAGAAGTGGAACTGGTCGTCGGACTGGTACGAGGCCGACCAGTCCATCATCAAGCCGATGATCAAGGCCGCCGCCGAGAAATACGCCGCGGAGAAGAAGATCACGCGGCGTGACGCGGCCGATTGCCAGTCCTGACGACCCCTGCTCGCCCGCCTGGGCCGTCGCGCACACGGCGACCGCCCCGCGCGGGGGTTTGCGGATCGGACCGGGGGAGGCCCGGTTCCGGTCCGGCGCGCCGGGCGACATCGGCGCGTCCACGGGGGTGGGCGGCTGCGGCCAAACACCCACCCGCTCTTCGAGCTTCGTCCATCGGGTGAAATGTCATGACCACTCTGCTCAACGTCAACGGCATCGAAGTCATCTACAACCACGTGATCCTGGTGCTCAAGGGCGTGTCGCTGAACGTGCCTGAAGGCAAGGTGGTGGCACTGCTCGGTGGCAATGGCGCCGGCAAGACGACCACGCTGCGGGCGGTCAGCAACCTGCTGGCCGGCGAGCGCGGCGAGGTGACCAAGGGCTCGATCGAACTGCGCGGCGAGCGCATCGAGAAGCTGTCGACGGCCGAGATGGTCGACCGCGGCGTCATCCAGGTGATGGAGGGCCGCCACTGCTTCGCGCACCTGACCATCGAGGAAAACCTGCTCACCGGCGCCTACACGCGCAGGGATGGCAAGGCGGCGGTGGCGCAGACGCTGGAGAAGGTCTACAACTACTTCCCTCGCCTGAAGACCCGGCGCACCAGCCAGGCGGCCTACACCTCGGGCGGCGAGCAGCAGATGTGCGCCATTGGACGCGCGCTGATGGCCAACCCGAAGATGGTGCTGCTCGACGAGCCCAGCATGGGCCTGGCTCCGCAGATCGTCGAGGAGGTGTTCGAGATCGTCAAGGACCTCAACACCAAGGAAGGCGTCACCTTCCTGCTCGCCGAGCAGAACACCAACATCGCTCTGCGCTACTCCGACTACGGCTACATCCTGGAGAACGGCCGCATCGTGATGGACGGCGAAGCCCGGGCACTGCGCGAGAACGAGGACGTCAAGGAGTTCTACCTCGGCATGGGGGGCGGCGACCGCAAGAGCTTCAAGGACGTGAAGAGCTACAAGCGGCGCAAGCGCTGGTTGAACTGACTCCCCCAACCGCCGGCGCAGCCGGCGCCTTCCCGCACCGCGGCGCCTTGGGCTTCCGCCCTTCCCGGGTCAGCCTCAGGTGGCCCGGCGAAGCCGGTTCCGCCGGGGTCGCCTGCAGGTCCAGACACCCGCCATTGCCATGTCCGACGACACCGATTTCGGTTTCGCGCCGCCGGCCTTCGACGCCGAGGGCGCACTGGTGCAGCTCAAGCGATCGCTGCGCGGCCTGGCACTGACCGAACGAGGCCATGCCTTCGAGCTGCGCGGGAGGACCGTGGTGCAGCTGACCCTGGAAGACGGAGCCATCGCGGCCCGAATGGCGCGAAGACTCGCGATCACCCCCGAGTGGGACCGGCAGCGCGTGGCCACGGGCGCCGACCAGCGCAAGCTGCTCGACGAGGTGAAGCGCCGGCTCGAGCGCTGGCAACGAGAAGACTGAACCCGAGGGACCGAACCCCATGAACATCGAACACTTCGACGCGCTGGAAACGCGCGACCCGGCCGTACGCGAAGCCCAGCAGATGGCGGCGTTGCCGGCCCAGGTGCGTGCCGCACAGGCCACACCGGCCTTTGCGCAACTGCTGGCGGATGTCGACGCGGCAACCGTCGTCGACCGCCGCGCGCTGGCCCGCCTGCCGGTGCTGCGCAAGGGCGAGCTGCTGGCGCGCCAGCAGCAGGGGCGCTCCGGCAGCGGCGCCTGGGATCCGTTCGGCGGCTTTTCGGCCATCGGCTGGGGAGCCCTGCGCGGACTGAAGGGCGCGCGCAGGGTCTACCAGTCGCCCGGGCCGATCTACGAGCCCGAAGGGCAGGCCGCCGACTACTGGCGTGCCGCGCGCGCGTTCTTCGCCGCCGGCTTCCGTGCCGGTGACCTGGTGCACAACAGCTTCAGCTACCACCTGACCCCGGGCGCCTGGATCATGGAAAGCGCTGCCGCGGCGATCGGCTGCACGACCTTTCCCGGCGGGGTCGGCAATACCGAGATGCAACTGCAGGCGATCAGCGAACTGCGCGCCGACGGCTACTCCGGGACACCGAGCTTCCTGCGCATCCTGGTCGAGAAGGCCGCCGAAACCGGCATCGCCCTGCCGAGCCTGAAAAAGGCGCTCGTCAGCGGCGAGGCGTTTCCCCCTTCGCTGCGCGACTGGCTGGGCGAGCGCGGCATCGCCGGCTACCAGTGTTATGCCACCGCCGACGTGGGCATGATCGCCTACGAGACCAGGGCCCGGGAAGGCCTGGTGGTCGACGAGGGTGTGATCGTCGAGATCGTCCGCCCCGGCACCGGAGACCCGGTGCCCGAGGGCGAGGTCGGGGAGGTCGTCGTCACAGTGTTGCAGGCCGACTACCCGATGGTGCGATTCGGCACCGGGGACCTTTCCGCAACGCTTGCGGGCTGCTGCCCGACCGGACGCACGCAGCAGCGCATCAAGGGCTGGCTGGGACGGGCGGACCAGACCGCCAAGGTGCGCGGCATGTTCGTCCACCCCAGCCAGGTCGCCGAGGTGGTCCGGCGCCATCCGGAACTGCTCCGAGCGCGCCTGGTGGTCAGCGGCGAGATGGCCAGCGACGAGCTCACCGTGCGCGCGGAAGCCAGTGCAAGCCCCGAAGGTCTTGCCGACGCGGTGGCCGCGAGCATCCGCGACATCACCAAGCTGCGCAGCGTGGTCGAGCTGGTCGCCCCGGGCAGCCTGCCCAACGACGGCAAGGTGATCGACGACCAGCGCAAGATCGGTTGAGGGCCCGCCAGGCGGGCGCCGGCCGTCAATGCTGCAGGATCTTGGACAGGAAGTCCTTGGCGCGCGGCGAACGGGCGTCGGGGTCGCCGAAGAACTCTTCCTTGCGGCAGTCCTCGACGATGCGGCCGGCGTCCATGAAGATGACGCGGTGGCTGACCTTCTTGGCGAAGCCCATCTCGTGGGTGACACACATCATGGTCATGCCTTCGTGGGCCAGCTGCACCATCACGTCGAGCACCTCGCCGACCATCTCCGGGTCGAGCGCACTGGTCGGCTCGTCGAACAGCATCACGATCGGGTCCATGGACAACGCGCGCGCGATCGCCACCCGCTGCTGCTGACCGCCCGACAGCTGGCCGGGGAACTTGTCCTTGTGTGCCATCAGGCCCACGCGGTCCAGCATCCTGAGCCCGCGTGCGAGCGCCTCGTCCTTGCCGCGTCCGAGCACCTTGATCTGCGCGATGGTCAGGTTCTCGGTCACCGAGAGGTGCGGAAAGAGCTCGAAATGCTGGAACACCATGCCGACGCGGCTGCGCAGCTTGGGCAGGTCGGTTCTGGGGTCGACGATGCTCGTGCCGTCGACCACGATGTCGCCCTTCTGGATGGGTTCGAGCGCGTTCACCGTCTTGATCAGCGTGCTCTTGCCGCTGCCCGAAGGACCGCAGACGACGACAACCTCTCCCTTGGCGATGCGCGTCGTGCAGTCGGTCAGCACCTGAAAGCTGCCGTACCACTTGCTGACGTTGTTGATCTCTATCATCGACCGCTCCTCAACGGATGATGGCAATCCGGGCCTGCAGACGCTTGACCAGCATCGACAAGGCGAAGCAGATCGCGAAGTAGACCACCGCCGCGACCAGGTAGGTCTCGACCGGCCGGTTGAAGTTCTTGCCGGCGACCTCGAAGCCCTTGAGCAGGTCGTAGGCGCCGATGGCGTAGACCAGGCTGGTGTCCTGGAACAGGATGATGGTCTGCGTCAGCAGCACCGGCAGCATGTTGCGAAAGGCCTGCGGCAGGACCACGAGTTGCATCGTCTGCCGGTAGCTCATGCCGACGGCATAGCCGGCGTGCACCTGGCCGCCGGGCACGCTCTGGATGCCGGCCCGCATGATCTCGCTGTAGTACGCTGCCTCGAACAGGGTGAAGGTGACGATGGCGGACATTTCCGCCCCCATGGGCCTGCCGATGACCAGCGGTATCAGCAGGAAGAACCACAGGATCACCATCACCAGCGGGATGCTGCGCATGGTGTTGACGTAGGCCGCCGCCGGCATCACCAGCCAGGGCTTTCCCGACAGGCGCATCAGCGCCAGCAAGGTCCCCAGCACGATGCCGCCGACCATCGCGACCAAGGTCAGCTGCACGCTGAACAGCAGGCCCTTGACCACGAACCCGGACAGCACGTCCCAGCTCAGGAAGCCGAAGTCGAGGTTCACTTGCCACTCCCGATCATGCCGGGGACGGCCACGCGGCCTTCGACGAATCTGGCGACGCGATTGATCGTGAACGCGCTGACGAAGTAGAGCGCGGTCACCGCAAGGTAGATCTCGATGCCGCGAGAGGTTTCCTCCTGGGCCTGCATCGCGAACATCGTCAGCTCGGCGATGCTGACCGCGAAGGCCACCGACGAGTTCTTGACGATGTTCATGCTCTCGCTGGTCAGTGGCGGGATCACGATCCTGAACGCCATCGGCAGCAGCACATAGCGGTAGGTCTGGGGCAGCGTGAGTCCGACGGCCAGCCCGGCGTAGCGCTGGCCGCGCGGCAGGCTCTGGATGCCGGCCCGCACCTGTTCGCTGATGCGGGCGCTGGTGAAGAAACCCAGCGCCAGCACCACCAGCATGAAGCTGGGAAACGCCTTGAGCGGCGGCACCAGCGCCGGTACCACGTGGTACCAGAGGAAGATCTGCACCAGCAGCGGAACGTTCCTGAACAGCTCCGTCCAGGTGTTGCCGAGCAGGACCAGCCCGTTGTGCGGCGTCGTGCGCAGGATGCCCATCAGGGAACCGACCAGGAGCGCGACGACCAGCGCCAGCGCAGCGACCGACAGCGTCCAGCCCCAGGCCGAGAGCATCCACTGCAGGTAGGTGATGTCGCCGCCGCTGCCGAAGCAGCCCTGGGCGACCTCCCCGCTCACCGTGTCCTTGCAGAACACCTGCCAGTCCCAGGTGGCCAAGTTGTCGTCTCCTGTGTCTTGCGTTCAGGGCGCAGCGGCCAGGTATCCACGCCGCTGCCGGGTCCCCTCGCGACCTGGGCGGGCAGCCGCAGGCAGGCAGGACCGCCTGCGGCTCGAGATCACTTCTTGGCGTAGTCCTCGACCGGCTTGTCGTTGGGGTTGGCCCAGGCCGCCTTGGTGGCCTCGGAGGCCGCCAGCCCGACCCGCGTGTTGCTCGGCGGGATGGGTTGCATGAACCACTTGTCGTAGAGCCTGGCCAGATCGCCGCCCTTGATCATGGCCTTGATGCTGTCGTCCACTGCCTTCTTGAAGCCCGGGTCGTCCTTGCGCATCATGATGGCGATAGGCTCGACCGACAGCACCTCGCCGACGATCCTGAAGTCCGCCGGCGACTTGGCCTTGGCGATGTTGCCGGCCAGGATCTGGCCATCCATCACGAAAGCGTCGGCGCGTCCGGACTCGAGGAGGAGGAAGCTGTCCGCGTGGTCCTTGCCGAACACCTCCTTGAAGTCCACGCCCGTCGCACGCTCGTGCTTGCGCAGCAGCTGCACACTGGTCGTTCCCGTCGTCGTGGCGACGTTCCTGCCGGCCAGCTGTGCGATCGAGGTGATGCCCGATGCCGCCTTGACCGCAATGCGCACCTCCTCGACGAAAGTGGTCACCGCAAAGCTCACGTCCTTCTGCCGTGTCGCGTTGTTGGTCGTCGAACCGCACTCGATGTCGACGGTGCCGTTCTGCACCAGCGGGATGCGGTTCTGCGAGGTCACCGGCTGGTACTTGACGTCGAGCTTGGCCAGGCCCAGCTGCTTCTGGAGGTCGCCCAGCACGCGCGAGCAGACTTCCACGTGAAAGCCGGCGTACTTGCCGTCACCCAGGGTGTAGCTGAGTGCACCCGAGGACTCGCGCACCCCCATGGTGACAGCGCCGCTGTCCTTGATCTTCTTGAGTGTGTCGGCCTGCGCCGCTCCAGCCAGCACGACCGCTGCAGCGGCGGCGACGACGAGTTGCTTGTACATCGATGGACTCCTCGGGTGGTCAGAAGGAAGGGTCAGGGATGAAACGGAGCACGGGCTCCGGCGAGGCAACGCGCAGGACGCTGCCGGCGTTGGCAGCCCCCCTGCGCCCTGGCATCGCAGTGGGCACGCCTGCGAGGGAGCGCCCTGTTGACCGGGCGCGCAATGTAGTGGAGCGGTCGCCGGGTCGCAAATGCCGATTTTCGCCCCTTCCATGCGTCAGGGACATAGGGTCGCCGCTGCCCGGGTTTACCCTGGGCGCGACAAGGCTCCTCGGCCGTTGATGCCAGCACGTCATAGGTAGTTTCCACCGCTCGGGGTGAACCCTGCTGCTCGACACTTGCGGTCATTCCTGCCTGCGACCCGCGTCGCAGAGCGGTGGACCGGACGCAACCCCTTTCCACTTCCTTGACACAGGAGAACGCCCATGCTGAAGAAGTCCATGCTCGCCTTGTCGCTGACGGCCACCGCCTTGACGGCGCTGGCCGCCTACCCGGAAAAGCCCATCACGCTGGTCGTGCCCTTCGCGGCCGGCGGCCCCACCGACAAGGTCGCGCGTGACTTCGCCGAGGCGCTGCGCAAGCCGCTCAACGGCGCAACCATCGTGGTCGAGAACGTCGGCGGGGCGGGGGGCACCCTGGGCGCCGGCAAGGTGGCCAAGGCTGCGCCGGACGGCTACACGCTGCTGCTGTTCCACATCGGGATGGCGACGACGCCAGGCCTGTACCGCAAGCTGCCGTACAACATCTCCTCGGACTTCGAGTACCTGGGCCTGATCAACGATGTGCCCATGACACTGGTCGGCCGCTCGACCTTGCCGGCGAACAACTACGGCGAGCTCGCCAAGTGGCTCGGCGACAACAAGGGCAAGATCAACCTGGCCAATGCCGGCCTGGGCTCGGCCTCGCACCTGTGCGGGCTGATGTTCCAGTCCAGCATCAAGATCGACATGACCACCGTGCCCTACAAGGGCACTGCGCCGGCCATGACCGACCTGCTGGGCGGCCAGGTCGACATCATGTGCGACCAGACGACCAACACGACGGGCCAGATCGAGTCGGGAAAGATCAAGGCCTTCGCGGTGAGCACCGACAAGCGCCTGACGACGCCGGCGCTGGCCAAGCTGCCGACCCTGGACGAGGCAGGCTTGAAGGGCTTCTACGTCAGCATCTGGCATGGCCTGTATGCGCCCAAGGGCACGCCCAAGGCCGTGCTCGACCAGCTCAACGCCGCCCTGAAGACTGCGCTCAAGGACGCCGATTTCATCAAGCGCCAGGAGGCCCTGGGCGCGGTCATCGTCACCGATGGTCGCGTGAACCCGGCAGACCACAAGAAGTTCGTCGAGAGCGAAGCGAACAAGTGGGGTGCGGTCATCAAGGCGGCCGGCCAGTACGCCGACTGAGCACGCGGACCCTCCACCTCGCCGGCAAGAGGATCACGCCGCGCCTGCCGGGGCAGCTTCTTGAGAGGCTGGTTCGATACGCGCGGCGTCGACGCGTTGGCCGCCTGGGCAGCGGCCGAGATGGCGCGCTCGCTGCCGCTCGGGCTGGTTTCGTCGGCCAGCGCCGAGGACCTGGCCGACCGCCTGGGCCGCTGGGAGACCCGGCTCGCCCGACACCTCGAGGAACAGCCCCTGCCCGGCGGGCTCAATGCCTTCAAGAAGGCAAGGCTCGGAGCCCAGCTGCAATTGGCGTTGACCCGTGCGGGTTACGCCAGACCCCTGGCCCGTCGTTGTGCGCTTACGCTGCTGCACCGCATGGCCCGTTGATCTGCCGGAAGCCGGCCTGAGTTCAGTCGACGTGCAATGGCAGGGTCACCGGGCCGTCGTTGACGAGGCTGACCTGCATGTCGGCGCCGAAGCGGCCGGCCGCCACCCGCGGGTGGCGCCGGCGAGCCTCGGACAGTACGCGCTCGTAGAGCTCGCGCCCCAGGGCCGCGGGCGCGGCGCCGGAGAAGCTGGGTCGATTGCCGCCCCGGGTGTCGGCGGCCAAGGTGAACTGCGAGACCAGCAGCAGGCCTCCTCCGGTGTCGACCAGGCTGCGGTTCATGCGGCCGTCGCGGTCGCAGAACACGCGCAGCTTCAACAGCTTGTCGACCAGCTTCACCGCCTGCACCGGGGTGTCGTTCGGCTGCGCGCAGACGAACACCAGCAGCCCCGCTTCGATGGATCCGGTCTCCTCGCCTGCGACCTGCACGGCTGCCCGGCTCACGCGCTGCACCAGGGCGATCACGTCACGCCCCCCTCGCGCGACGCCTCTTGCACGTCCCCAGGCTCGGACTGCATGGGCAGCAGCTGGATGGTCGTGTGCAGGCCCGGCACGGCGTCGGCCAGGGCCTGCTCGACGGCCAGCCGCAAGGCGGCAGCCCGGCCGAGCGACCAGCTCGACGGCATGTGCATGTGCAGGTCCACGAACCTTCTCTGCCCGGCCCTTCGGGTGCGCACATGGTCGAAGCGGATCACCGCGTGGTCGAAGCCGGCCAGGATGCGCTCGATCTCGGCCTGCTGGTCGGGCTCCAGCGCATGGTCCATCAGGCCGTCGGCAGCGCCCTGGATCAGGCGAACGCCCTCGCGAAGGATGTTGCCGGCGACGGCGATGGCGATCAGCGGATCCAGCCACAGCCAGCCGGTCAGCGTCGCTGCGATCAGGCCGGCGACGACGCCTGCCGAGGTCCAGACATCGGTGAACAGGTGGCGCGCATCTCCTTCGAGGGCGATCGAGCGGTGTCGCCTGGCCGCGGCGAGCATGCTCCAGGCCAGTCCCCCGTTGAGGATCGAGGCCACGACCGAGAGCACAAGGCCGAGTCCGACCGCCTCCAGGGGCTGTGGCTCCCACAGCCGCAGGGCCGCGGCCACCAGGATGGCCAGCGCCGCAGCGACGATCAGCACGCCCTCGAACCCGCTGGAGAAGTACTCGGCCTTGTGGTGGCCGAACGGGTGGTCGGCGTCGGCCGGGCGCGCCGCCACCACCACCATGGCCAGCGCGAACAGCGCACCGGCCAGGTTGACCAGGGACTCCAGCGCGTCGGAAAGCAGCCCGACCGAACCGCTGACCCACCAGGCCACGGTCTTGAGCAGGATGGTCGCCAGCGCGACCGCCACCGACAGCTTCAGGTAGCCGGCGACCTGCATGCCTTGCTCTGCGATTCAGGTGCCGATCAACACACGCGCGAACTTGCGCTTGCCGACCTGGACCACGTAAGTGCCCGCTGACAGGTTCAGCCGGCGGTCGCCGACGATGGCACCATCGACCCGCACTCCACCTTGGTCGACCAATCGCAGGGCTTCGCTGCTGGAAGGTGCCAGGCCGGCCTGCTTGAGCACGGACCCGATGGCCAGCGGCGCCCCGCTGAGCCGGCGCTCCGGGATCTCGTCAGGCACCCCACCCGCCGCGCGCCGATGGAAGTCCTCTTCCGCCGCCTGCACAGACGATGCGGGGTGGAAGCGGCCGGTGATCTCGCGCGCCAGCGCCATCTTGGCTTCCTTGGGGTTGAGGCCGGCGTCGGTCTGGGCGCGCAGGACCGCCTGCTCGCCCGCGCTGCGCCGGGACAGCAGTGCGTACCAGCGCCACATCAGCGTGTCGCTGATCGACAGCACCTTGGCATACATCTGGTCCGCGGGCTCGGTGATGCCGATGTAGTTGCCCTTGCTCTTGGACATCTTCTCCACACCGTCGAGCCCTTCGAGCAAAGGCATGGTCAGGATGCACTGAGGCTCCTGGCCATACTCGGCCTGCAGCGCGCGGCCGACCAGAAGGTTGAACTTCTGGTCCGTGCCGCCGAGCTCCAGGTCCGATTGCAGGGCCACCGAGTCGTAGCCCTGCATCAGGGGATAGAGAAGCTCGTGGATGCTGATTGGAGCGCCCGTGCGGTAGCGCTTGTCGAAGTCGTCGCGCTCGAGCATCCGCGCCAGCGTGTAACGCGCGGCCAGCTCGATCATGCCGCGCGCGCCGAGCCGGTCGCTCCATTCGGCGTTGTAGCGGATCTCGGTCCGATCGGGATCCAGCACCAGACTGGCCTGCGCGTAGTAGGTCGCCGCGTTGGCTTCGATCTGCTCGCGGGTGAGCGGCGGGCGCGTGGTGTTGCGGCCCGAAGGGTCGCCGATCATGGAGGTGAAGTCGCCGATCAGGAAGATCACCTGATGACCCAGGTCCTGCAGCTGCCTGAGCTTGTCGAGCACCACGGTGTGCCCGACATGGATGTCGGGCGCCGTCGGGTCCAGGCCGAGCTTGATGCGCAAGGGCTGCCCGGTCGCCTCGGCGCGAGCCAGCTTGGCCTGCCAATCGACCAGCGGAAGCAGCTCGTCGCAACGCTCGAGCGAGATGGCCAGCGCTTCGCGCACACGATCGGTGACGGGGTAGGGGGCAGCAGGGGAGGCGGTCACGATCAGAGGCGGTGGGCAGGCGCGGGCGTTGTGTGGCGGAACGGGTTACACCGGGCTTGCCCCCGGCGGCAGCCCGCTATACTTCCGGCTGGGTTCGGCAGGCCAGGTCTGGGCGCGCTGCGGTGGGCCGGCGGTGGCTTCGCCCCGCAGGGCCAGCGGACCCGCAGCGATTCTAGTGCGGGGCCCCACCGGCCCTGTACGGGGTCTGCTGCACCGGCCGTCAAGGTCTTGTCCAGGTCCTTTTGACGCGCAGCCTGTTCCTCCTCCCCCCGTCAGCCTTGGGGAACCGATCGAGCCTTGGGTGCGATGACTATCTTCAGTGCCTTGCGATCACCCCTGTCTCGCAGCCTCGGCCGTTGGCGCGCTCCGCTGAGCGCGATCCTGGTGGCCGGCATCGCCGGTACCACGGTGGCGGCGGTCGGCATCGCTCCGCTGTTGCCAGACCCCGCGGCCCTGCCCCGCCGCCTGGTCGAGCAGGCCATCGAGCCACGAGGGATTGCACAGCAGCTCGACGCGTTGGCCGCGCTTGAGCTTCCGCTGCAGCGCAGCACGGTGACGCGCAGCGCCGAGTCCCTGGAGAGCCTGCTTGGCAGGCTGGGCGTGGTCGACTCCCGCGCTGGCGCCTTCCTGCGTCGCGATCCGCAGGCCAGCCGGGCACTGCAGGGTCGCGGCAGGAAACTGCAGGCCACCCACTCGGTCGACGGCGGGCTGCGGCGCCTGGTGGTGCGCTTCGCCGCCGACGGTGACCGGGCCGGCACCCACTTCCAGCGCTTGACCATCGAGCCGTCGGACTCCGGGTGGCGGACTTCGCTCGAAGTCGCGCCGCTCGAGCGCCAGGTGCGGCTGGCCAGTGGCACGATCCGCCACTCCCTGTTTGCGGCCACGGAGGAGTCCGGCCTGCCCGACAGCATCGCGGTCCAGCTGGCCGAGGTGTTCTCGGCCGACATCGACTTCCACCGCGAACTTCGAAAGGGCGACACCTTCGGCCTCGTGTACGAGACGCTGACCGCCGACGGCGAACCCGTGACCTGGGGCGACGCGGTCGGCCGCGTGCTCGCAGCCGAGTTCGTCAATCGCGGCAAGATCCATGAGGCGGTCTGGTTTTCAGGGTCCGACGGCGACACCAAGGGCGCCTACTACGGCTTCGACGGCCGCAGCCGGCAGCGTGCCTTCCTGGCCAGCCCGCTGGAGTTCTCGCGCGTCACGTCGGGGTTCGCCATGCGCATGCACCCGATCCTGAACACCTGGCGCGCTCACCTGGGCGTCGACTATTCCGCTCCCCAGGGCACACCCGTGCGTTCCGTCGGGGAGGGCAAGGTCGAGTTCGCGGGCCGGCAGAACGGCTACGGCAATGTCGTGAGCGTGGACCATGGCCACGAGCGCAGCACACTCTATGCGCACCTCAGCCGGATCGATGTGCGCAAGGGCGAACGCGTCGCGCAAGGTCAGGTGCTGGGTTCGGTCGGGGCCACGGGCTGGGCCACCGGTCCGCACCTGCACTTTGAGTTCCGCATCGACGGCCGCCACCAGGATCCGCTCGAGATCGCACGCACGGCCGAGACACGTGACCTCGACCCGGGCTCGAGGATCCGCTTCGCCCAGGTGGCCGGGCAGCTGAAGCCGCAGCTCGATATCGCCGAGACGCTGGCCAGCCGCCGAAACGCCTTCGAGTAGCCGGGTGCCGGTCTACATCGGCCTCATGTCGGGCACTTCGCTCGATGGCGTCGATGCGGTGCTGGCGCGGATCGATCCCGGCACCGGCCCGGCCTGCCAGGTGCTCGCCCACGTACATCAGCCCTTCGAGCACGCGCTGCGGAACGAACTCCTGGCACTGAACACCTGCGGGCCGGACGAACTGCGCCGCAGCCAGCTGGCCGGCAACGCACTGGCGCGCGCCTATGCCCGCGCCGTCAGCGCCGTGCTCGCGCTCGGGGTCGTCGATTCAGCCGCGGTGAAGGCCATTGGAGCCCATGGCCAGACGGTCCGGCACTGCCCTGGTGGGGCCGACGCCATCGGTTACTCGGTGCAGTTGCTCAACGGATCGCTGTTGTCGGAGCTTTGCCGCATGGCTGTGGCGTGCGACTTCCGCAGCGCCGACCTGGCCGCCGGCGGCCAGGGCGCCCCTCTGGTACCGGCCTTCCATGCCGCGGTGTTCGGCGACCCGGCGGCCGACGTCGCGGTGCTCAACATCGGCGGCATCGCCAATCTGACCTTGCTGCCTGCGCTGGGCGAAGTGACCGGGTTCGATTGCGGACCGGGCAACGTGCTGCTCGACCTGTTCGTTTCCAATCGACGCGGCCTGGCCTACGACGAAGGTGGCCGCTGGGCCGCGAGCGGCAGTGTGCTGCCAGACGTCCTGGAGGCCTGGTGGTCTGGCGAAGCCTACTTCCACCGTGCACCCCCGAAAAGCACCGGGCGGGACCTGTTCCATGCCGACTGGCTGGCCGGTCGACTTTCCCGTGCTGTCGCCCACGGGGCAGCTGCCGAGGACGTGATGTGCACGCTGGCCGAGCTGACCGTCGTCTCGGTGGTCCGCTCGCTGGCCTCGGCTCGCTTCGCACCATCGAGACTCATGGTCTGTGGCGGCGGGGCACGCAATGCCCATTTGCTCGACCGCCTGTCTGCCGCCTTGCCAGGGGTCCCGGTCGAACCGACCGACGCCTGGGGTCTGCCCGCCGAGCAGGTCGAGGCCGCAGCCTTCGCCTGGCTGGCTGGCCGCCGGCTCGCCGGGATGACCGGCAACCTGCCTGCCGTCACCGGGGCGCGCGGGGCGCGCGTCCTGGGCGCGCTTTACGAGGTCTGGGCCCAGGCCTAGACCGTGAACGACGACCCGCAGCCGCAGGTCGTGGTGGCATTCGGGTTCTTGATGACGAACTGCGCACCCTGCAGGTCTTCCTTGTAGTCGATCTCCGCGCCGGTCAGGTACTGCAGGCTCATGGCGTCGATCAGCAGCGTGACGCCATTCTTCTGCATCCGCGTGTCGTCCTCGTTGACGACTTCGTCGAACGTGAATCCGTACTGGAAGCCCGAGCACCCGCCGCCCTGGACGAAAACTCGCAGCTTGAGGTCGGGATTGCCTTCCTCGGCCACCAGATCGGCCACCTTGGCGGCCGCACTGTCGGTGAACACCAGGGGTGCGGGCATCTCGTCTGCAGCGGTCTGGAAGGACTCGGCAATCGCGTTCATCTGGGCTCCTTGGAAGGTCGGCGAGTCGGTCGGTCAAGCGTCATTGGACGCCGCGAGCTTGAGGGCCGGCTTGTCGGCGTTGCGCAGGGGCCTGAGCACGCCATCGACGACCGCCCCCTGATGCATCTCGAGGAGCTCGTAGCGCACGTCGCCCGCCACCTTGGCCCTGGGTTGCAGCTCGAGCAACTCGTCGCTGTGGACGGGCCCCTTGATCTCGCCGTTGATGATCACATGGCCCGCCTTCACCTTGCCATGGACGCGGGCATTCTCGCTGATCACCAGAAGGCTGCGCTCACTCTGCGCCACGATATCGCCGTGTACCTCGCCGTCGATGCGCAGGCCGTCCGTGAAGTGGATGTCACCGCGCAATGCCGTGCCTTCCCCGATCAAGGTGCGGATAGGCGCCTGGCGTCTCTTGCTGAACCACATGGGAAGAATGCTCCTGGCCTTGCAGCCTCTGCTCCCGTCAGATGCGGGTTGTCTGTGAGGCGCGCACGGCGCCCTGGCTGTCGAGGATCCTCGCCTGTACGGTTTTTATCACGGCTGCAGGCGGGTGATCGAGCTTGCCCTCGAGCCTTGCATAGAGCTTGAACTGCACCGGTCTTGCGCCGCCGGCGGCCTGGAGGGTCCAATGCCTGCCCTCGAGCATCCCGCCGAGGGTGATCTCCACCCGACCCTTGAACTCCGACTCGGCCTTGCCGCTCTGCATCAGCAGCATCTGGAACCTCAGTTGGCCCGGCCCGGCCGACTCGGCCAGCAGCCCCCGGACCTGCGGCCCCTCGCTTCCGGCGGGCAGCAGCTGTTCGAAGAAACCCAGATCGGACTGCAGCGCCTGCTTGTCGGCCTCCAGTTGCCGCACCTGCTGTGCCAGGCGCTGCTGCGCCGCCTGTTCCGCCTTCACCAGGCTCGCCGCCGTGTCGGCCGTCGAGCGCGCCTGGTCGGCATCCTTGCGCAACTGCTCGACTTCGACCCGCAGGCGCTGCAGCTCCTGCGTGGCATCGCGGTCCAGGCCGGCGATCTCCTTGCCGAACTCGAAGGCCCAGAGGGCCAATGCCGCCGAGAAGCCGAGCATGAGCGCCACCACCACCCACCTCAAGGGCCAGGGCAGATGGCTGCGCACGATCATGCGCGGAGCGCTGACCGAGAGCCTGCGACGAAGGAGCTTCCAACGCATGGCGGCAAAGGCGGGCGGCGATCGCCCGTCCTTGAGGCGGGCCGCTGCCGTCGCAGCAGCCCTGCCGTGTCAGCGCTTGCTGAACTGCTTGCGACGACGGGCGCCGTGCAAGCCGACCTTCTTGCGTTCGACTTCACGCGCGTCACGCGTCACGAAGCCGGCCCGGCTGAGCTCGGGCTTGAGCGCCACGTCGTAGTCGATCAGGGCCCGGGTGATGCCGTGGCGCACGGCGCCCGCCTGGCCTGACTCGCCCCCGCCGTGGACGTTGACCTGGATGTCGAAGGCCGCGTCGTTGGCCGTCAGCAGCAGGGGTTGCTTGACGATCATGATCGAGGTCTGGCGGCCGAAGTAGACGTCGATGGCCTTGCCATTGACCGTGATCTGGCCGCTGCCCTTCTTCAGGAAGACGCGTGCCACCGACGACTTGCGGCGGCCTGTTCCGTAGTTCCACTGTCCGATCATCGCGGTCCTCAGAGGTCGAGCGTCTTGGGCAGCTGCGCGGCATGCGGGTGCGATGCACCGGCGTAGACCTTCAGCTTCTTGATCATTGCGTAGCCGAGCGGCCCCTTGGGCAGCATGCCCTTGACCGCCTTCTCCAGCGCACGGCCCGGGTGGCGCGCCTGCATGTCCTTGAAGCGCGTGGCATAGATGCCGCCGGGGTAGCCGGAATGCCGGTAGTAGATCTTGTCGGTGGCCTTGGCCCCGGTGACACGGATCTTGTCGGCATTGACGACGACGATGTAATCGCCGGTATCGACGTGAGGCGTGTAAATGGCCTTGTGTTTGCCGCGCAAACGGAGTGCTGCTTCGCTGGCAACACGTCCGAGCACCTTGTCGGTGGCGTCAATCACAAACCACTCGTGCTTCACTTCGGCCGGCTTGGCACTGAAGGTCTTCATGAGGGTCTTTCGAAACCGCCGGCGCCCGGCCGGCGGCAATCACGGCTGTGTCAGTGCCAGACTCCACAGTCGGTACCGCTTGTCTTCATGCGGCCTCTTCTGCAGCCGCGTGCCTCGGGGCCATGCCCGCGCTGCACGCTGTCCGGCGTCCTCGGTCCCACGTTCCATCCGCCCGCTTTCGAGGTGGCCTGTCGGGCGACACCCCTCGATGACCTGCACGACAAGCCCCTCGGGGAAGGCGGAGGTCCCGCTTGCCCAGCACGCGAAGGATGGCCCAGGATGGGCACGACTCTCCCCGCCGTTATCGGGAGAGCCGAGCATTCTATCCCGCAAACCGTCCGCTCGCACGCCTCGCGCGAGCTTGGGCCCGGCGAATCGTTTGAGGGTAAACCCCTAGGTTCTTTCGCTAACATGCCCGTCATGTGCGAACCCCGCCTTCTCCCCGACGCCGCCGACACCCGCGCAGAAGGGCGTCGACCCGACCGGCAGTCGCCGTCCACCTGGCTTCCGGTGCGCCGCTTGCAGCCTGCCCATCGCCCCCGCATGCGGTCGCACCTGCTCGCGCTCGACGAGCGTGATCGCTGGCTTCGGTTCGGGTTTGCCGCCTCGGATGCCCGCATCGCGGGCTACGTCGATCAGATCGACTTCGGCCGCGACGTGGTACTGGGCATCTTCGACCGCCGGCTGCGCCTGGTCGCGCTGGCCCACCTGGCCTGCCCGGCTGCGGCCGCGCAGGCCTTGGAAGTGGACCACGCGGCCGAGTTCGGCGTCTCCGTGCTGGCGCGACATCGTGGCCGCGGCATGGGGCAGCACCTGTTCGACCTGGCTGCGCTGCATGCGCGCAACCGCGGCGTCGACGCGCTGCGCATCCAGGCACTGGTGCACAACGACCCCATGCTGGCCATTGCCAGGAGAGCTGGCGCCGCCATCGAGGTCGATGGGTCCGAAGCGACAGCGGTGCTCAGGCTGCCGACGCAAGGCCCGGTCAGCAAGCTCCAGCAGCACTGGTACGACGGCCTGGGCGAAGCCGACTATGGCTTCAAGAGGAACCGGCGTCGCGCACAGGGCCTCTGGACCGGTTGGTGCTCGGCAGGGCCGAGGGGGCGATGACAGCGCTGTCGAGTCGACGAACGGCGCCTGCAGGCAGCGCAGGCGGCGCCCGAGCCATCCGGAGGGCCGCTAACATGCCGCGGCGCATTCCTCGCCCTCCCCATGTCCGACTGGTTGCCCTGGATCCTGCTGGCCTTATCGCTGGGGCTCCTCATCGCCGCTGCCGGCGTCGCCTGGAGGCGACGCCGGCAGCAGGCCAGGATGGCGCTGCCCGCCGACTGGCCCTTGACGGCAAGGCCGGTCTTCTCCGCCGAGGAACGCCGTGTGTACCGGCAACTCAGGGAGGCCTTCCCCCATCACGTCGTGCTGGCCAAGCTCCCCTTGATCCGGTTCTGCCAGGCCGATGACCCGGACCAGGTCCGGCATTGGTTTCGCTTGCTGGGCAACGCGCAGGTGGCTTTTGCCGTTTGTAGCGCAAGCGGGCGGGTGCTGGTCGCACTGGACATCGACGTCGAGCGCGGAGGTGCACGGCGCGCCTTGCAGATCAAGCAATCGGTGCTGGCCGCCTGTCGCATCCGCTACCTGCGCTGCTCTGCCGAACACCTGCCTTCGATCCCCGAACTTCAGCTGCTGGTCCCGCAGAGCGCCCAGCAGGCGCGCGGCCCCCTGCCCGCGCCGACCGAGTCGCGGCGGCTGGACCCGTTGCACGAGGTCGTCCGGCGGCGCGAACGGGTCAACCTGTGGCAGGACTCGAGCCTGTTCGGGGATTCGTTCTTCGCGCAGGACAGCCGCTACGACAGCGTGCCGCAGAGCGACTTCGGTGGCCTGCGTGGCGCCATGATGCGCGACCTGCAGAGCCGCGACTCCGGGCCCGGGCCGTTGACCCCGGTGCCACCGCCCGCACAGCGGCACTGAAGCGGTGCCACCCGAAGCCCAGGCGGCCTACGCCGCGCTGAGCCCCGACGCCGTGCTGGGCGCGCTCGAAGCGGTGGGGCTGCATGGCGACGGCCGCATCCTGCAGTTGAACTCCTTCGAGAACCGGGTCTTCATGCTGTACCTCGAGGGTGGCTCCGCGGTGGTCACGAAGTTCTACCGGCCAGGCCGCTGGAGCGACGAGCAGATTCTCGAAGAGCATGCGTTCGGACTCGAGCTCGCGGATGCGGAGGTGCCCGTCGTGCCACCACTGGCGCTGGCCGACCCCACACTCGGGCCCGCTTCCGGCATCACCGTGCTGGGGACGCCGCCGACCCTGGCCCGCGTCCGCGATCCGCCCGGTGGGCACCGATTCTCGGTGGCCGAGCGCTGCGCAGGCCGGGAACCCGACCTCGAGGCGCCGGGCGTGCTGGAGCGCATCGGCGCCTTCATCGGACGGCTGCACCGGGTCGGGGCGCGGCAGCCGTTCGAGCGCCGCCGGCGCATCGACATTGGCCGGGAAGGCGAGGACGCGATCGCAGGTGTGCTGGCCAGCGGGTTCCTGCCCGACGCCCAGCGAGATGTGTGGCGGGATGCCGCGCAGCGCGCGCTCGACGCGGCCGCGGACGCGGCCCGGGGGGTCGGCAAGATCGAAACACTTCGACTGCATGGCGACTGCCACCCGGGAAACGTCCTCTGGCGAGACGGCGGGCCCCATGCCGTCGACCTCGACGATGCGTGCACCGGGCCGGCGGTTCAGGATTTCTGGATGCTGGTCTGTGCGGATGCCCAGGCGCAGCCGGCGCAGTGGCGGGCCTTGTTGTCCGGCTATGAGCAGTTCATGCCCTTCGACCGCCGCCAGCTGGCGCTAGTCGAGCCACTGAGGACCCTGCGCATGTTGCGACACAGCCATTGGCTTGCCGAGCGCTGGACCGACCCGGCCTTCCCCCTGGCCTTCGGCCACTTTGGTACGGCGGCCTACTGGTCGGAGCAGACGATGCAGCTGCGCGAGCAGTGTCTGGCCGCGCAGGACGACGGCTCAGCCTTCTGCTGATGGCTCGAAAAGGACCTGCTCGATCTGGAATTGCAGCCAGCGTTGCTGCCGTGCTTCCAGGCAGGCCGCTGGACCGCAATCCTTGCTCGCCCCCGTCCCGGCAGACACGGTGAGCACCAGGCGCCCGCCGGCGAACGCACCCAGGAGGTCGCTGGCCACATGCTCGGCGAAGCCCGATTCGACCAGCACCGCATCTCCATCGGTTCGATCGATGTCGATTCGCGCGTCCAGCATGTCCGACATCTGACGCAAGGCGACCACCAGGGCCGCCAGGTCCTGGCTCGTGAAACCCAGGTGCTGGAGTCGAATGTGTCGCCGGGACCGCGTCCTGGTCAGTCCTTGTGCGGCGGGCGGATCCTCGGTGCCCATGGACCTCGTTGCTCCCCAAAAAAGGGCGCAGCTTAGGTCGGCAGGCGTCGCTGGCCGATCGGGGCCCGGAGGGTTGAAATGTCCGGCTTCACCGGGAACCGCAATCAGGGATTCCCTGAGGCAGCCCTTCCTGTTCGATCCGGACCGACAGCGGCTGCCCGAGGCTGACTCAGCGCCCCGATCTGCAGTTCGAACTCCGCACCCGGACCGGCTTCGGCACGCCACGCGCTCAATCGACCGCGATGTCGCAGCGCGACGCGCTGCACGAACATCAGTCCGAACCCCACGCCGCTGGCGCGCAATGAGGCCAGCCCGACCTCACCCTGGGCCAGTCGTCCGAGCTGCTCGTCACTGAGTCCCGGCCCGCGGTCGCGCACGCGGATCCAGCCGCCCTGCGCCGTGGCCTGGACCCTGACCGTCACCCGCTCCCCTCGCGGGCTGTGCTGGATGGCGTTGGTCAGCAAGTTGGTGAACGCACGCCTCAGAAGTGCCGCATCCCCGAGCAGAGACACCCGAGGTGCGCCGTCGAGATCGACAAGCACACCGGCATCCAGCGCCTGCGGCCTGATTTCCTGCGCAACTTCGCCGGCCAGGGCGCCCAGGTCCAGCGCCACCAGCTCGAGCGGGCGATCCTGGGCCTGGGACGTACGCACGAACTCCTCGGACATGACCAGCGTGCTCTGGGCCAGCCGACGCATCTCGCAGAGCAACTCGTCCCTGGGCAGGTCCATGCGGCGCCGAAGGTGCAGATCGGCGAGCAGGACGATGGAGTTCGCTGGCGAGCGAAGGTCGTGCGACACGAAGGCCAGGGCCTCTTCCCGCTGCCGCTGGGCCTGCCGGATGGGGGCCACATCGGCAATCCCGACGATCCAGCGCAGCTCGCCCAGCAGGCTCACGCTGGTCAGCCGGATCACGTGATCGCCCTGCCCTGCCATCATCGCCTCGACCGCAAGATCGCTGTCCTCGTCGTCGGCTGCGGCCAACCGGGCCCGCCAGTCCAGGGCTTGAGGGGTCTCGAATTCGGCCAGCAATGCGCCCAGGTCCAGGCCGACCAGGTCCTGCGCATGCTCGACCTCGAACAGCGCCGCGGCCAGGGCGTTGGCCAGCAGCACCTGCCCGCGCCGGTCAGCCACCAGCATTGCCGTCGGCAGTGAGGCCAGCACATCGGCCAGGAAGCGGCTGGCGCTGCGCACCGTCTCGGCGGCGCGGTGCAGGTTCTGCATGCGGCGACCCAGGCGGTCGCCGGACCGGGCCTGGACCTCGTCTTCAGACCCCAGCGGCACCATGCTGGACGGCGCCGTGTCGGCCAGCGCAGTGATCTCCAGGTCGAGTTCCTTCACGAGCGCCTCCAGCCGGCGCCAGTTCCACAGCGGGTAGGCCAGCAGGGCCGCTGCCGCGTAGGGGACCGGGCTCCACCAGAGCCCCTGGCGCAAGAGGATGAAGCTCGCGGCCGCGACCACGGGCACCGACAGCAAGGCCGCCGCCAGGGCGGCGCGGGTGCCCGCCCAGCCGAGCAGCGCCACCAGTGCGATCACACAGGCCGCCGCGATCGCGCCGGCAAGGCGCGGCGTGGCTTCGCGCACCGCATCGCCGCTGCGCAGGGTGTGCAGGGTCTGCGCCAGCACTTCGACACCCGGCATGGCACGCGCCTGGGCATTGACCGGCGTGGCCAGCGTGTCGCCCAGGCCCTGCGCCGTCATGCCGACCAACAGGTACCGCCCCTGCAGGCGTGCGGCCGGCACCTCCCCCTTCAACACGTCGACATAGGACAGGTGCTCCACATGTCCGGGGGGGCCTCCGTAGCGGATCGGAAATCGGCCCTGCCGATGCCAGGCTGTCGCGTGCGGTTCGGCGGGACTCCCCTGATCGACGTGCACGTCGGGGTGCACGGCCTCGCCGCCGGCGGCGAGCAGCGCCAGGCTCAGGTGCGGAAGCGGCGACTGCGCCGGCCCGGCGTACAGGAAGGCATGACGCACGACGCCGTCGGCATCGGCCACCGCTTCGGCGGCGCCGGCCATCGCCACGTCCAGCTGAGGAGTGGGCCGCAACGGGCGCAGCGGCTCCCCGGGCCGCTGTTGCCAGGCCACCGGCAACACCACGGGCGCCGCCACGCGCAAGGCCTGCGCCAGCAGCTCGTCGCGGCGCGGGTCGGGGTCGGGCTCGCTCAGCACAAGGTCCAGCGCCACGGCGCGCGGCCGGGCCTCGGCCAGCCGGTGCAGCAAGGTCGCGTGGACGGCACGCGACCAGGGCCAGCGTCCGATCGCGTCGATGCTGCGGTCGTCGATGGCGATGATGGTGATGCCCTCGGGCCCGGGCCGGGTCCAGGTCGCGAGGCCGAGGTCATAGATGACCCGGTCGAGCCGCCAGGTCCAGCCCGAGACGGCGAGCAGGAAAGCCAGCAGGCCGAGCATGACGGCGAGGTAGAGATCGTCGATCTGCCATCGTCGCCAGCTGGCCGGGCCGCGAGGCCGGTGCTTCACGGCAGCGAAAGCAGGGGCTGACCCGCCGCTTCGACGCAGCCGGCTGAGGCAGCGCGCACGCAATGCGGCAGGTCGAAGTGCTGTGGCGCCGAAAACGGGCCGACAAAACCGTCCGGGTCGATCGCACGCAGGCGGACATGGAAGCGCCCACTGCCCGGCCAGGGCAGCTGCACGGCAGGCGTGGAGACGCGCTTGTCGAACAGCAGCGGGGAGAACGTGGCGTCGCGCGCCAGCTGGACATCGAACTGCTGCCCCGGTGCGCCTGCCCATGCGAAGTCCAGCCGCTCAGCGCTCAACCGCGGCGCCGGAACGGCCGGCGGCAGGGGCGGCGGCGGCTTGAGGGAAAATGCCGACACGGCGCCGAAGGGCCCCTGGTCGTCGCCGTCGGCGACGCTGGCCACCCGCCAACGGTACGCCCCGGGCGCCAGGACATCGATCGCCAGGCGGGTCTCGCCCCTGACGCGGCGGTCCAGCAACGGCTCAGCGAAGCCCGCGGCACCCGCCAGCTGGACACGGTACTCCCGGGCCTGGGGCTGGGTGGCCCATTCGAGCACGACACCCGTAGCGCGCAACTCGCTGTGCGGCGCCGGGCGATAAGGCAGGGGGGCCTCCGGGCGCGCCTTGAGCCTGAAGGCATGGATGCCGTCCAGGCCTTCGAAACCGTCGGCGGTGACACGCCTCAGGCGCAACCGGTAGTCGCCGTCGGCCAGGCCTTCGATTCGCAACTGGGGGCCGACCTGGATCTGGTCCCTCAGCAGCTGCGCGAACTCCGCCTCGTCGGCCAGTTGCAGCCGCCAGCGCTCGCCCGCCTGCAGCACCGGCATCACGAAGCGCACCACGGTCTCTTCCTGCAGCGTGGGCAGGGCCTGCAGGTCAGGCGCCTCGGGCAGGGCGACCGCGGCGCCCGGACGCCCGGTCGCATCGATCGCCGCCCCCTGCCCGGCAGCCACCTCCAAGGGGTCGACGACGGCGAACCCCGCCACGGACACACGACCCCGCGTGACCTCGGTGCGCGTGACCTGGGCTCGAGGCTCCACGCTGACACGGAACTCTGTGCCCCGAACCCCCAGTACACCCTGCGGGGTCTCGATGCGGAACCCCGGCCTGCCGCCGGATTCCGTGCGGGTCCGCACCTCGATGCGGCCCTCGTCGAGACGTACTGCCGCCCGCGCCAGGCCGGTGGCGTCGATCCGGCGGGACTCCGACAGCCGAAGCCGGCTGCCGCCACGCAGACGCAGCAACGTTCCATCAACCAGCCTGATGCTTGCTCCGCCTTCATCGCCGGTGGCCAGGCTCGAACCTGCCGGCAACCCCTGGCCTTGGCGCAGCGCGCCGCCGTCTGCCCCCCGCACGGGCCCGGCGACGTTCAGCAACTCGGCGGGCAAGGGGTCGGAGCGCATCAGGCGCAAGGGAATCTGCAGCACCACTCCGACCGGCAAGCGCCTGGGTCGGGCCACGCCATTGATCCGGGCGATCTCGCGCCAGGCCGTCGGGTCGTCGAGGTAGCGGCGCGCCAGGCCGATCAGCGTGTCGCCCGCCACCGTCTGGTGCAGATGCCTGTCGTCATCCAGCGAATGCGGGCCAGGGGCTGGGGCAGCAGTGCCGACGAATGCCAGCGCCGCGACCGCCGGGATCAGCCGCCTCAAGGCCCTCGCTCCGTCCAGTCGATCGCCCGCCGGAGCAGCATGGCGGGCGTGTCGGCCTGCAGCTTGTCCTTCAGCGACTGCTTGTGCGACTCGATGGTCTTCACACTGCGGTTGAGGATGTCGGCGATCTCCCGCGTGCTTCGCCCGTCGGCCACCAGGCGCAACACTTCCACTTCGCGCCGCGTCAGCGCCGCTGGCGCCGATGCCGCTTCGCGCCCCACCGAGCGGCGCAACAGTCGAGCGCGCAGCGCCGGGCTGACCCAGACGTCCCCGGCCAGCACGGCCTCGGCCGCCTGCAGCAGCGAGTCCCCGAGTGCCGACTTGCCGACGAAGCCGTCGGCACCGCAGTGCAGGCAGCGCTCGGCGAACGCGGACTCGGGCATCGAGCTCAGGATCAGCACAGGCGCGCCGCCGGCGCGCTCACGCAGGCGGGGAAGCAGCGAGAGCATGGAATCGGCGCCCAGTCCGAGATCGACCACGAGCAGGTCCCAGGGGCCCTGCCCGGCCTTGTCCAGCGCTTCGGCCAGCGCGCCCGCGCCGTGGTACTCGCAGTCCGGCCAGCGCTCGCTCAGCAGCTGTCGGACACCGAGCCGCACCACTTCATGGTCGTCGACCACCAGGACACGCGTCGGGGAACGGCGGGCTTCCATCGCGACAGACAGGCCAGCCCGCGGCAGGGCTGTTCGACCCAGGTCGCCCATTCTAGTGAGCGCCCCGGGCCCGGGGCGCGCTCAGCCCGGCACCAGCATGCGGTTGACGCGCCGCACATAGGCCGCCGGGTCGTCAATCTGCCCGCCCTCGGCGAGCAGGGCCTGGTCGAACAGCACCTGCGCCAGGTCGTCGAAGCGCGCGTCGTTCTCCAGCAGTTTGACGAGCGCATGTTCGGGATTGACTTCCAGGATGGGCTGCACCTTGGCCTGTGCCTGGCCCGCCCGCTCGAGCATGCGCGCCAGGTGCGAGCTCATGTCGCCCTCCTCGACCACGATGCAGGCCGGCGAGTCGACCAGGCGTGTCGTCGTGCGCACGTCCTTGGCCCGGTCCTTCAGCGCGGTCTTGAGCCGCTCGAGCAAGGGCTTGAAAGCGAGCGCGGCTTCCTCGGCGCGCTTCTTCTCGTCCTCGTCCTGCAGTTGCCCGAGGTCCACGCCCCCCTTGGCGACGCTGCGCAGGGGCTTGCCGTCGAACTCGTACAGGTGCGAGAGCATCCATTCGTCGACGCGGTCGACCAGCAGCAGCACTTCGATGCCCTTCTTGCGGAAGATCTCGAGCTGCGGGCTGGACTTGGCCGCGGCCAGCGTGTCGGCGGTCAGCACGTAGATGGCTTGCTGGCCCTCCTTCATGCGGGACACGTAGTCGGCGAAGGACACGCCCTCGTCGGCGTGCGTCGATCCGAAGCGCAGCAGCCGGGCCAGCCGTTCCTGGTTCTGGAAGTCTTCGCCCACGCCTTCCTTCAGCACGGCGCCGAACTGCCGCCAGAACTCGGCGTACTTGTCCTTCTGGTTTTCCGCCACGTCCTCCAGCATGCCCAGCACGCGCTTGGTCGAGCCTTCGCGGATGGCCTTGACGTCGCGGCTCTCCTGCAGCAGTTCCCGGCTGACGTTCAGCGGCAGGTCGGCCGAGTCGATGACCCCCTTGACGAAGCGCAGGTAGACCGGCATCAGCGCCTCGGCGTCATCCATGATGAACACGCGCTTGACGTAGAGCTTGACGCCACCGCGCTTGTCGCGGTTCCAGAGGTCGAACGGCGCCTTGGCCGGCACGAACAGCAGCTGGTTGTACTCGGTGCGGCCCTCGACGCGGTTGTGCGTGTAGGCCAGCGGTGGCTCGCTGTCGTAGCTGATCTGCTTGTAGAAGTCCTGGTACTCGGCGTCGGTGATTTCACTCTTGCTGCGCGCCCACAGGGCGGCCGCCTTGTTGACCGTCTCCCACTCCTCGGTCGCCACCTGCGCCTTCTTCTCCTCGTCCCAGCGCTCCTTGCGCATCAGGATGGGCAGCGAGATGTGGTCGGAGTACTTGCCGATGATGCCGCGCAGCTTCCAGCTGGACAGGAACTCGTCCTCGCCTTCGCGCAGATGCAGGATGACGTCGGTGCCGCGTGCCGCCCGCGTCAGCGGTTCGACGTCGAACTCGCCCGTGCCCTCGCTCGACCAGCGCACGCCTTGCTCCGCCGGCAAGCCGGCGCGGCGCGACTCCACGCTGATGCGGTCGGCCACGATGTAGCCCGAGTAGAAGCCGACGCCGAACTGCCCGATCAGGTTGGCGTCCTTCTTCTGGTCGCCCTCTAGCCTGGCCATGAATTCGCGCGTGCCGCTCCTGGCGATCGTGCCCAGGTGCTGCACGGCCTCCTCGGCACTCATGCCGATGCCGTTGTCGCGGATGGTCAGCGTGCGCGCCTCGGGGTCGTACCAGACGCGGACCTCCAGCGCCGGGGCGTCCTCGAACAGGGCGGCGTTGTCCAGCGCCTCGAAGCGCAGCTTGTCGCAGGCGTCCGACGCGTTGGAGACCAGCTCGCGCAGGAAGATCTCCTTGTTCGAGTACAGGGAGTGGGTGACCAGGTGCAGGATCTGCCTGACCTCGGCTTGAAAGGAAAGCGTCTGTTTTTCCATGCTGATGGTGCGCAGCGCCAGGGGCCGCGGTGCGTAAGTGGCCATGGGAAGCACCCTTGGGGGGGTGCCGGGGCCAGCATGGTAGGGGCGGGCGGCGGCATTTCAAGGCCCCGCCCTGGTGGGGGCAGGAGTGGGGGCAGGAAAGTGCAGACGCCGCACCCAGGGTGGGTGCGGCGTCGGGGGTTTGACGACCCTGGAGACCGCGTCTGGAGGCGAGCGACCCGGTCGCGGCCGACCCCTTCATGGGGCCGGCAGGCCGCTCACGCGGTCATCGGAGAAGCGCGAGCACCGCCTGCGGCAGCTGGTTGGCCTGCGCGATCATCGCATTGCCCGCCTGTTGCAGGATCTGCGCCCGGGACAGGTTGGCCGTCTCGACCGCGAAGTCGGCATCCATGATCCGGCTTCGTGCCGACGACTGGTTCTCCACCGAAACCTGCAGGTTGGCGATCACGGCCTCGAAGCGCGACTGCGTGGCACCGAAGGTGGCGCGCTTGTCGTTGACGGTGTCCAGCGCGACGTCGATGTCGTCGATCACGCTGGCGATCGCACTGGCGTCGGCCGTGCTGCCGATGGTCGCCGTGGTCACCGTCACCGCGGTGATGTCGGCATTGCTGGTCAGGTTCTCGAACTCGACCTCGATCACGTCGTCGGTCGAGGTGTTGGCGCCGACCTGGAACGTGAAGCTCGTGCCGTCGGCACCGAGGATGTTCTTGCCGTTGAACGCGGTGCCGCCGAGCACACGCGTGATCTCCTTCTGCAGCTCCGCGAACTCCTTGTTCAGCGAGTTCTTGTCGCTGTCGCTGTTGGTGCCGTTGCGCGCCTGCACCGCCAGCTCGCGCATGCGCTGCAGGGCGTCGCCGACCTTGGACAGCGCGCCTTCGGCCGTCTGCGCCATCGAGATGCCGTCGTTGGCATTGCGGATCGCCACGTTCATGCCGCGCACCTGCGCGTTCATGCGTTCGGCGATCGCCAGGCCGGCGGCGTCATCCTTGGCCGTGTTGACCCGCAGACCCGAGGACAGGCGCTGCATGGCGGTGGAGAGGGACATCTGCGAAGCGCTGGTGTTGCGCTGCGCGTTCAGCGTGGCGATGTTCGTGTTGATGATGGCAGGCATGATGCTTTCCTTCGCTTGACAGACATTCCCGGCCGGACGCCGGCGTGACTCCGATGCGGCGGGCGGCTTTCACTCGAGCACCGCACCGTCGTTTGCCCCGTCTCCGCGTTGCCGCATCGAGGGGCGCCGCCCGACGTCGACCACCGTGTGTCGCGCAGCCTTGCTGCTCGCCCATCGGCCGGCCAACCGGACCACGAAGCCCGTTTCCGAACCCCGTTGAGGCCGTTATCGCCCCCTTTTCCTGCAACTTGAGAGAAGTTTTTCGTGGCTTGTCAAGGGCCGCGAACGAACAGACCGACAGTTGTCGGCCATCTCCGCGCATGACTGAAGCCCCGCGTTCCTAGACTGCGCGCCATGCACGCCCTGCCCCAGACATCCCCGCGCCCGTCCGACCCCAGCAAACGCTCGAGGCAACAGGCCAGGGCACGCAGCCACTGGCAGGCGGGTCAGGCGCAGGCCAAGCGCCGTGCATGGGCCGACGCCGCGCGCTCGTTCGAGGCCGCCTGCCGCCTGGCGCCCGACGACGACGTGTTCGCCCTCAACCTCGCGCGGACCTGGCTTGCCCTGGGCCGCATCGACGACGCCACACGGGAAGCGGCACGGGCCTACACGCTGGCCCCGCGAAACCACGTGGCCTGTGCGCTGACCGCGCACTGCCTGATGGAAGCGCGCCGCTACCGGGATGCGGCACGCTGTCTGCGCAGCCTGCCGGCCGACCTGCCGCGTGGCTACGACTACCACTTCGCGCTCGGGCGTGCACTGCAGCTGGGCAACCGGCCGCGCGAGGCGGTCGCCGCCTACATGGATGCCCTGGCAATCGACATCACGGTGGCCAACCTGCACTACCAGCTGGGCGTCTGCCTCAACGAGCTGGCCATGAAGGAGGAAGCCGCCCAGTGTTTCCAGACCGCGCTGGCCATGGGCGTCGGGGAGCACGAGCTCGGCGTGCGGGGACTGCTCGCCTACTTCGAACGCGAGGCCTGCCACTGGCAGGGCGCCGACGAGGCGCTGGCGCAGCTCGAGGCAGCCCTGGACGCACTGCCCGTGGACAGCAAGGTCGCGACCGCACCGTTCGCCCATGTCACGCTGTTCGACGACCCGTGGCGGCAGCTCAAGGCCGCACGGAGCCTGGCGCGCCACCTGGCCGCCGGGGCCTTGCCGCGCCGGCGGCCGAGCAGCGACTGGCGGGCCGGGCAGCGCCGGCTGCGCCTGGGCTACCTGTCGAGCGACTTCCACCATCACGCCACCTGCATATTGATGGCCGAGATGCTCGAGCACCACGACCGCGAACACTTCGAGGTCACGCTGTACTCGCATGGCAAGTCCGACGGCAGCGCGATGCGCAGGCGCATCGAATCCGCCTGCGAACACTTCGTCGACGTGCGGCCGCTGGACGACCGCCACACCGCCGAACGCATCCGCGCCGACGGCATCGACCTGCTGATCGACCTCAAGGGCTATACGCGCAACCACCGCGTCGGCACGCTGGCCTGGAACCCGGCACCGGTCACCGCCACCTGGCTGGGCTTCCCGGGCTCCACGGGTGCCGACTTCATCGACTACCTGATCGGCGACAGCATCGTGACGCCGCTGGCGCATGCCGACCGCTACAGCGAGCGGCTGGCACAGATGCCCCTGTGCTATCAGCCCAACGACCGCCAGCGGCCCCTGCCGGCCGCAGCCACCCGCGCCGAGGCCGGCCTGCCCGAGGGCGCCTTCGTGCTCGCCGGCTTCAATCAGCCGTACAAGGTCTCGGCGCGCGTGTTCGATGTCTGGTGCCTGCTGCTCGACGCCCTGCCGCATGCCGTGCTGTGGCTGCTGGAGTGGAATGCGCAGTCGCGCGAGAACCTGCTGGCCGAGGCGGCGGCGCGCGGCATTGCGCGCGAACGCATCATCTGGGCGCCCCGCAAGGCACTGCCGGACCACATGGCGCGCATGCAGCTCGCCGACCTGTTCGTCGACACCTGGCCCTGCAATGCGCACACCACCGCGAGCGACGCGCTGTGGGCCGGCGTGCCGGTGGTGACCTGCGTCGGCGAGACCTTCGCCTCCCGCGTCGCCGCCAGCCTGTTGCGCGCGGTCGGACTCGGCGAGCTGGCGTGCTGCAGCGTGGAGACCTACGCGCAGACCGTGGTCGAGCTGGCCTTCGACCCGGACCGCCTGGCCGCGCTGCGCCGTCACCTGGTCGACGCCCGCCTGGCGTCGCCGCTGTTCGACAGCCTGGCCTTCACGCGCGACTTCGAGGCGCTGCTGATGCGCATGATGGAGCGCCACGCGCAGGGGCTGCCGCCGGCCGCGCTGGCGGCCGCCGAGCCGCTGCCTCGCAGCGCCTGAGCGCGCGGACGCCGGCAAGCCCGGCGGCCACCGGCAGGCGACGGCGGCAGAATCGGGGGGGCGAGCGCTGCCCCCGACATGAACATCATCATCCTCGACGACTACCAGGACGCCGTCCGCAAGCTGGCCTGCGCCGCGCGGCTGGAACCCTTCAACGCCAAGGTCTTCACCAATACCGTCAAGGGCATAGGGCAGTTGTCGGTGCGGCTGCGCGATGCCGACGTGCTGGTGCTGATCCGTGAGCGCACGCAGTTCCCACGTGCGCTGCTCGAGAAGCTGCCCCGTCTCAAGCTGATCTCGCAGACCGGCCGCGTCGGTCCGCACATCGACGTCGAGGCCTGCACTCGGCTGGGCATCGCGGTCGCCGAAGGCGTGGGCTCGCCGGTGGCGCCGGCGGAGCTGACCTGGGCCCTGATCATGGCGGCGATGCGACGGCTGCCGCAGTACATCGGCAACCTCAAGCATGGCGCCTGGCAGCAGTCCGGCCTGAAGGCGGCATCGATGCCGCCCAACTTCGGGCTCGGCAGCGTGCTGCGGGGCCGCACGCTGGGCGTCTGGGGCTATGGCCGCGTCGGAAAGCTGGTCGCCGGCTACGGCCGTGCCTTTGGCATGCAGGTGCAGGTCTGGGGAAGCGAGGCATCGCGCCGGCAGGCCACCGCCGACGGCCATGCCGCCGCGGACTCGCGGGACGGGTTCTTCGCCGGCAGCGACGTGCTGACACTGCACCTTCGCCTGGCCGACGCGACGCGCGCCGCCGTCACCGCCGAGGACCTGGCCCGCATGAAGCCGACTTCGCTGCTGGTCAACACCTCGCGCGCCGAACTGCTGGCCGATGGCGTGCTCGTCTCTGCCCTCAACCGCGGCCGCCCGGGCATGGCCGCCGTCGACGTCTTCGAGAGCGAGCCCATCCTGCAGGGGCACCCGCTGCTGCGGCTGGAGAACGCCGTCTGCACACCCCACCTCGGCTATGTCGAGCTCGACAGCTACGAGCTCTACTTCGCCGCCGCCTTCGACAACGTCGTCAACTTCTGCAACAGCGCGCCGACCCACATCGTCAACCCGGACGCGCTGAAGGTGATCCGTTGACCGACGGCCACGCCCTGCCAGTGGCCACGCCCGGCTCGCCCGCCGAGCTCTTCGTGGCCTTCACGCGGCTGGCGCTGCAGGGCTTCGGCGGCGTGCTCGCGGTGGCCCAGCGGGAACTGGTCGAACGGCTGCGCTGGATGACGCAGGCCGAATTCGTCGAGTGCCTGTCGGTCGGCCAGGTGCTGCCGGGGCCCAACATCGTCAACATGGCGCTGATGATCGGCGACCGGCACTTCGGCTGGCGCGGCGCGCTGGCTGCCGTCGCCGGCCTGCTCGCCGCGCCCTTGCTGATCGTGCTGTTGCTGGCCGGCCTGTATGCCCGCTTCGGCCACTGGCCGCCACTGGCCGGTGCGCTGCGCGGCATGGGCGCGGTGGCGGCCGGCCTGATCGTCGCCACCGCGCTGAAGATGGTGCCGACGCTGCGTGCCAACCCCATGGGCGGGCCGGCCTGCCTGGCACTGCTGGCGACGACCACGCTGGCGGTCGGGTTCTGGCGCTGGCCGCTGGCGGCCGTGGTGCTCGGCCTGGGAGGGCTGGCGATGGCGTTCGCGGCCTGGCGGCTGCACGCCCGCGACGCCTCGCAGAGTCTGCAGGACCGGCAATGAACGAGACGCTGCGCTGGCTGCTCCTGGGGCCTGGACAGCTCGGGCCGGCCGAGTTGGGCGCGCTGTTCCTGCACTTCACGATGCTGTCGCTGCTGGCCATCGGCGGCGCCATCACCACGGTACCCGACATGCAGCGCTGGGTGGTCGGCGAACGTGGCTGGCTGGATGCCTCTCAGTTCACCGCCTCGGTCGCGCTGGCGCAGGCCGCGCCGGGGCCCAACGTGCTGTTCGTCGCGGTGATCGGCTGGAATGTCGCCGGGCTCGCAGGCGTGGCGGCCACGCTGCTCGGCAGCATGCTGCCTTCGGCGACCCTGGCGCTTTCCGCCACTCGCTGGGGCATGGCGCGCCGGGACTCGCTGGGTGTGCGCGCCTTCACGGCCGGGCTGGCGCCCTTGACCATGGGCCTGCTGCTGGCCACCGGCTGGGTGCTCACTGCGCCCACGCGCGGTTCGCCGCTGGCCGCCGTGCTGGTGCTGGGTACCATCGTCTTCATGCTGCGCACCCGCGGCAGCCCGCTGTGGCCGGTCGCCGCCGGCGCACTGCTGGGTTCGTTGGGATGGGTGTGAGATGCTGAGGGCGATGCTTTTCGGCATGGCCGCGGTCGCCGCCCTGTATGCGCTGGTGCTGGCGCTGTTGTGGTTCGGCCAGGAGCGGTTGCTGTTTCAGCCCGAACGGTTGCCAGCCGAGCACCGCCTGGCCACGGCGCCGGACATCGAGGAGCGCTTCATCGACGTGCCCGGCGCGCGGCTCTCGGCCTTGCACCTGCGCCTGCCCTCGCCCGACGGCGTCGTCTTCTTCCTGCACGGCAACGCCGGCAGCCTGGCCGGCTGGTTTGCCAACGCCGACTTCTACCGCCGCGCCAACTTCGACCTCTTCATGATCGACTACCGCGGCTACGGCAAGAGCAGCGGCCGCATCGAGAGCGAGGCGCAGCTGCATGCCGATGCGCGTGCGGCCTGGCAGGCGATCGAGGCCCTGTACCGTGGCAAGCGAAGGGTGGTGCTCGGGCGCTCGCTGGGCAGCGGCCTGGCCGCTGCGCTGGCCGCCGACGTGCAGCCGGAAGCCACCGTGCTGGTCTCGCCCTACGTCAGCATGGTGGCGCTCGCTGCAGAGCACTACCGCTGGGTACCGTCGGCCGTGCTGCGCTACCCCTTGCGTACCGACCTCGTGCTGCCCAGGGTGCGCGGCCCGGTCCTGCTCGCCCATGGCAGCCGTGACGACCTGATCCCGCCGACCCACAGCCGTCGCCTGGCGACGCTGCAGCCGCGGGCACAGGTGCTGCTGGTGCCCGAGGGTGGGCACAACGACCTGCACCAGCACGCCGCCTACCTCGACGGCCTGCGAGAGTTCCTGCGCGCCCTGCCGGCGCCTGTGCAGGCACCGGGCTGAGGCCGCCCGGGCAGGCGGTGGGCTGACCCGCGCCGCACATCACCCGGCTGCATCAACCGAATGGCGGATGCAGCGGCCATTCGCCCGCGATAGAACCTGGCGGACGCCGCTCACAAGCGCCCGCACAGGGCGTCGCAGCCGCTGCGACGCTCGCCAGGTGGGCCGTGTCCGCCGTCCAACCACGCCTGCCTTCGGCGCAACAGGGAGAGACCAAGTGGCTGATACCGTTCCCGGCAACACCAGCACCACGCAGACACTCAACATCGGTGCGTCGGCATCGAGCGCCATCGACCTTGCCGGAGATGCGGACTGGTGGCGGGTCTCGCTGCTGCAGGGCTGGGGCTACCGCATCTGGGTCGAGGGCGCGGGAACGGGGCACGGCAGCTTGCTGGACCCCTACCTGGGGTTCTACAGCGGCACCGGAACTCTGCTCCTGTCCAACAACGACAGAGCGCCCGGCGTTCTGGATTCATACCTCTACGCGACGGCGACGGCAGGCAGCGGGACGTACTTCCTGAGTGCCGAGGAGTTCGGCCACAACGCCACCGGCACCTACACGATCACCATCGAGCGTGACGTCCTGGACAACGCCACGACAGCGGCCAGCGTGGCTGTCAATGGCAGCCTCAGCACTTCGATCGACTGGAACGGTGATCGCGACTGGGTGGCGGTCAGCCTGATCGCGGGAACCACCTACCAGTTCGACCTGGTGGGGGCCGAAAGCGATGGCGCACTGGCGGGCTTCACCGTGCTGGACCCCTGGCTGGGCCTGATGAATTCGGCCGGCGCGACGGTCAGGTCCGACAACGACTCGGGACTGGGCCTCAACTCACGCATCAACTTCACCCCGAGTACCTCGGGGACCTACTACCTCTCGCTGGAAGAATCCGGCGCCGACGCCACCGGCAGCCTGAAGGTCCTGGTCAACTCGGCCCCGGTGTCTGGCAGCCTTGCGCTGGGCAACGTGGTCAACGCCGCGGTCGATGTGGCCGGCGATGTCGACCTGTACTCGGTCGCGCTCACCGCCGGCACGACCTATTACTTCGAGCTCAAGGGCAACACGCTCGCCGACCCCTTCCTGGAACTGCTCAATTCGTCCTTCTCCACCAACTACTCGAATGACGACTCCGGGGCTGGAACCGGTTCCGCGCTGACCTTCACGCCCTCCGCGTCGGGGACCTACTACCTGCTGGCCCGCGACAACGGGCACGACAGCACCGGCAGCTACACCTTGTCGGCGAGAACGGCCACCGCTGTGCCGATGGCCGCCAGCGGCACGGCCACGACCGGGCAGATCGCGTCTTCGGGCGAAACCGACTGGTTCTCGGTGGCGCTGACCCAGGGAGTCCGGTACATGTTTGCCATGAAGGGCGCGGACACCGGCGACGGCACGCTGGGTGATCCACAGCTGCGGCTGTTTGCCCAGAGCGGCGTCGAACTGGCAAGCGACAGCGACAGCGGCCTGGGCGACAACGCCCTGCTGTCGTTCACCCCGTCGACCAGCGGGACCTACCTGCTGGCGGCGAATGGCTTCTCGACCGGTACCGGGACGTACACGATCCGCGCCCTGCCGAACGACGCCAGCCCGGACCGGGGCGCGCCCGTGTTCTCCGGCAGCTCGTCCATCGACGCGACGATCCATGGCTACGCCTGGGAGCTGGGCGCGTCGCGCACCTTGACCTGGGCGATCGCCGACAGCGGGGACTGGAACTGGACCAACGCCTCCGGTTCGGCCGACCAGATCGCCGAGGTGCTCGCCTCGGTTGCCGCCGTGGCCAACCTCAAGTTCGAATACGCGGGCTACTACACCGGCAGCGGCGGGATCGCCGCCGCCGCGTCCGCCGGTGTCGACATCACCATCGCCTTCGACAGCGACTTCTTCAGTTCGGCGGGCATCTGGGGCAGGGCGAACTTCCCGTCGGTCTCGAGCATCTACAACCCCTACCCCGGTGCCGCCGGAGATGTCCTGCTGAACCCCCTCAGCGACGCCAACGGCCTGTCCTATGAACCCGGGAGTGCGGGCTACTTTCTCGTGCTGCATGAGTTGGGCCACGCCCTTGGGCTGAAACACCCGCACGACGATGGAGGCACCGGGCATCCGACCTTCGCCCAGGCAGGCATACCCGCCGACCTGAACAAGGACTGGAGCACGGTCATGTCCTACGAGGATCAGTTCTCGTGGAACCTGAAGGAATGGGACCCCTCCACCCCCATGATGTTCGACGTGAAGGCGCTGCAGTACCTCTACGGCCCCAACACGACCACCTTTGCGGGCAACACGACCCATGACCTGCTGGTCAATGCGAGGTATCAGACGATCTGGGACGCCGGCGGATACGACAAGGTCGACGCGTCGCACTCGATCTTCGGCTGGAACATCTTCCTGTCGCTCGGCAGCACCGATGTCGGGCTGGCCATGCGCGCCGACGAGGAGGTGCTGGTCCGCCCGACCACCTTGTACTGGTTGATGGGCGGGCTGGAAGAGGTGCTCGGCTCGAACCAGGCCGACCAGATCCACGGCAATGCCGGCGCCAACGTGCTGCGCGGCAACGACGGCAACGACTCGCTGGAAGGCGGCCCGGGCAACGACACGCTGTACGGTGGCGCCGGAGACGACACCTTCGACTGGGATGTCGGCAACGAATTCCTGGAAGCCGTGCGGGTCGGAAACGACGTCATGCACGGCGGCCCCGGCAACGACGCCTACGTGATCTACGGCCTGGACCAGGTCGTCGAGCTCGCCGGGGAAGGCGTCGACCTGGTCTGGGTGCAGTCCACGTTCTCGCTGGCCACACTGCCCTATGTCGAGAACATTTCCGCCTACGGTTCCGCATCGCTCAACCTGACCGGCAACGAGTCGAGCTTCGGCAATGTCCTGCGCGGCAACGGCGCGATCAACACGCTGGACGGCCAGGCCGGACCGGACACGCTGTACGGCGGGGCAGGCAACGACACCCTGATCGGCGGCGCCGGCATCGACGTGTTTCTGTACGACAGCGCCACCAGCGACAAGGACACGATCAACGACTTCACGCTGGACGACATCATCCGCATCCAGGGGGCCAGCTTCTCGAGCGCGTCCTTCGTGCCGGCGGCGGCCGGTCAAGGCCTCAACACGATTCACGTCGCCAGCAGTGGCGGCGTCACGACGCTGTCGATCGGGACCAACTCGACCGCGGGGACCGACCTGGTGATCCTGCTGCGCGGCACGTTCGCCAGCTCCGCCTTGGTGGCGTCGGGCTCCGACATCCGGCTGGCTTCGGGGCAGAACTCTGCCCCCACGGCCAGCCATGGCACGGCCGTGACGGCGGAGGACACCCCCTTGTCGGGCGTGCTGCCCGTCGCCAGGGACGCCAACGGCGACCCCATTTCGTACAGCAAGGCCACCAACCCCGGCCGGGGCACGGTGAGCGTCAGCGCCTACGGCAACTACACCTACACGCCCGCCGCCAACTTCAACGGGACCGACAGCTTCACGTTCACGGTGAGCGACAGCAGTGGCGCCAGCAACACGTACACGCAGACCCTCACGGTGACCGCCGTCAACGACGCGCCCACCAGCCAGGCCGGGCAGGCCAGCACCAGCGAGAACGTCGTCCTCAACGGCAGGCTGCCCGCAGCGTCGGACGCCGACGGCGATGCCCTGACCTATGCCCGCGCCACTGCGCCAAGGAACGGCACGGTGGTGGTGGGTGCCGACGGCAGCTACGCCTACACGCCCAGGGCCGGCAGCACCGGCGTCGACACCTTCGACTTCTCGGTCAGTGACGGCAAGGGCGGCATCAACAGCTACACGATGACCATCACGGTCAATGCGCTGGCCAGACAGCTCACGGGGACCGCGAACAACGACAGCCTGGTCGGCGGCGCGCAGGCGGATGTCATCGACGGACTGGGTGGCAACGACACCCTCAGGGGTGGCGAAGGCAGCGACACGCTTCGCGGCGGCTCGGGCGACGATGTCCTCCATGGCGAAGGCGGCCTCGACCGCCACGAAGGCGGCGCCGGGAACGACACCGTCGTGCTGGAATTCGATCGCGGCGACTACGTGCTGTCGCGGCACCCGCAGACGGGGCAGGTCGAGATCCTCATCAAGGCCGGCGGCACGGAGCCCGCGCTCGAGGTCGAGGTCTTCCAGTTCCGCGACACCACCATCAACACCTCGGCCCTGGGCTACCTGGGCCAGTACTCCGCGGAGCCGCCGGGCGCGGTGGCGTCGGTCTATCGCTTCTTCAACACCCGCGACAGCGCCTTCTTCTACACCTCCAGCGCGGGCGAGCGCGACATGGTCATCGCCAACAGCAATGTCGCCAAGAACAACGTGGGTGAGTGGCCCTATGTCTACCAGGGAACCTCGTTCGAGGCCGCCCACAGCTATGCCGGTGGCACGGCGGTCTACCGCTTCTTCAACACCCGGACGGGGCACCACTTCTTCACGGCCAGCGAGGGTGAAGCCGATGTGGTGAAGGCCAACTCGGCCTCCGGTGCCTGGCCCTACGTCTTCGAAGGCAACGCCTTCAGTGTCTACGCCCAGGACCCCACCCCGGGCAGCGTGGGGCAGGAGGCCGCGGTGCATCGCTTCTACAGCGCCACCCTGGACCGCCACTTCTACACCGCCGACGCGGCCGAAGTGGCGGCGATGAAGCTGACGGGGGTCTGGACCTACGAAGGGGTCGCGTTCTACGGCGAGTTGCCGGGCGGATAGCCGCGGCGGCCGCTCAGTCTTGCGCAGGCCGCCCTCACGCCCTGGCCTTACTTCGTGCCGAATATCTTGTCGCCCGCATCGCCCAGGCCGGGGATGATGTAGCCGACCTCGTTGAGGTGGCTGTCGACCGCCGCCGTCCAGCAGCGCACGCCGGGGTGCGCGGCCTCGAGGGCGCGGATGCCTTCGGGGGCGGCCACCAGCACCAGGGCGCGGATGTCGCGGCAGCCGCGGCGCTCGAGCAGGTCCACAGTGGCGATCATCGATCCGGCGGTGGCCAGCATGGGGTCGACGATGATGGCCGTGCGCTCCTCGAGCTGGCCGACGAAGCGCTCGAAGTAGTGCTCGGGCTGCAGCGTCTCGTGGTTGCGCGACAGGCCGACCACGCTGACCTTGGCGTTGGGCACCAGGTCCAGCACGCCGTCCAGCATGCCCAGCCCGGCGCGCAGGATGGGCACGATGGTCACCTTCTTGCCGGCGATCTGCTCGATGGCGATGGTGCCGCTCCAGCACTCGATCTCGGCCGGCTCGAGCGCGAAGTCGGCCGTCGCCTCGTAGGCCAGCAGCCGCGCCAGCTCATGCGTCAGTTCGCGGAACGACTTGGTCGACAGGTCCTTCTTGCGCAGCAGGCCGATCTTGTGGCGCACCAGCGGGTGTCGGACTTCGATGACGGGCATGGCGGTCTCTGCGGCGGCGGTGGGTGCAGGCAGTGTAGCGACCCGGCCGTTCAGCCCCCCCGCTGCCTGGCCGCCTCGTACAGGCAGATGCCGGCGGCCACCGACACGTTGAGGCTTTCGACGGCGCCTCGCATCGGGATGCGCACCAGCTGGTCGCAGCTGCGTCGCGTGAGCTGCCGCAGGCCATGGCCTTCGGCGCCCAGCACCAGGGCCAGCGGCCCGCCCAGGTCGGCCTGGTAGAGCGACTGCTCGGCGTCGTCGCTGGTGCCCACCACGCGCAGGCCACGCTCGCGCAGCTCCGCCAACGTGCGTGCGAGGTTGGTCACCATCAGGTAGGGCATGGTCTCGGCGGCGCCGCTGGCCACCTTGGCCACGGTGGCGTTGAGCCCGACGGCATGGTCCTTGGGTGCGATCACCGCCTGCGCGCCGGCACCGTCGGCCACGCGCAGGCAGGCGCCCAGGTTGTGCGGGTCGGTGACGCCATCCAGCACCAGCACCAGTGCCGGCCCGCGGCCGGCCGCGGCGGCCTCGTCGAGCAGGTCGTCCAGCGAACGGCGCGCCGGCAGCGGCAGCACGCGCGCGACCACACCCTGGTGGCGTGCCGTGCCGGCCAGCCGCGTGAGCCTGTCGTCGTCGCTCTCGACCAGGCGGGCACCGGCCGCCTGCGCGCGCTCGACGAACTGGCGCATGCGTGCATCACGCCGGCCGCCGTCGACGTGCAGCTCCTGCACCGACTGCGGCGCCGTCTTCAGCCTCACCGTCACCGCGTGGAAGCCGAACAGCAGCTTGCCTGCGCTCATCGACGCGGCTCCCGGGCGCGTGTCTCGCGCAGGGTGGGCAGCCCGACCCCGGCGGCGTCGAAGCCGCCGTCCACCGCCAGCACCTGCCCATTGATGTAGCCGGCGGCCGGGGTGCAGAGGAAGTGCACGACGGCGGCGATCTCCTGCAGGCTGCCGTAGCGGCCGAGAGGGATCGTGGCCCGGTAGTCTGCGCGGATCGCCGGCGTGTGCACGGCCTGGGCCATGGCCGTCTCCACCGGGCCGGGGGCGACCGCATTGACGCGGATGCCGATGTCGCCGAGCTCGACCGCCTGCTGTCGCGTCAGGTGGATCAGGGCCGCCTTGCTGGTGCCATAGGCCACGCGCAGCGTGCTGGCGCGCAGGCCGGAAATCGAGGCGATGTTGACGACGGCTGCGCCAGCGCGCAGGCGCAGCAGCGGCAGCAGCGCCTGCGTGCACAGGAAGGGGCCGTCGAGGTTGGTCGCCATCACCTCCCGCCAGGCCGCCCAGCTGGTTTCGGCGATCGGGGCGAACACCGCCACGCCGGCGTTGTTGACCAGCGCGTCGACACCCCCGAAGGCCTGCCCGACCTGACGCGCCGCGGCTGAGACCTGGCGCGGGTCGGAGACGTCGGCCTCGACCGCCAGCACCCTGGACTCGCCCGCCAACGACAACTCCCGCGACGACTCGGCCAGCATCGCCTGGTCGCGGTCCAGCATCACGACGGACCAGCCGTCGGCCAGGAACTGCCCGGCGATCGCCAGCCCGATGCCACGCGCGGCGCCGGTGACGACGGCCACGCGGCGCGGGCCGGGGGCGGGAGAAGGAGGCCAGCCCTGGCCCGGGTCGAGTTCGGTCTGCATGGTGCGCATCATCGCACCCGGAATCCCGACCGGCCCGGCGGGCCAAGGCCGAAGGCGCATCATCGCCGGCTTGTCCGACTGCAGGAGCGGCGATGGTCCGGCTCGACGTGAACGGCAAGGCCCACGACATCGACGTCGAGGCCGACACGCCGCTGTTGTGGGTGCTGCGCGAGCAGCTCGGCCTGACCGGCACCAAGTACGGCTGCGGCATCGCCCAGTGCGGCGCCTGCACGGTGCACGTCGACGGTGCCCCGGTGCGCTCGTGCGTGCTGCCGGTGTCGGCGCTGCGGCCCGGCCAGCGCGTCACCACCATCGAAGGCCTGTCGGCCGACGGCAGCCACCCGGTGCAGAAGGCCTGGGCAGCACTGGACGTGCCGCAATGCGGCTACTGCCAGAGCGGCATGATCATGGCCGCGGCGGCCCTGCTGAAGGACAAGCCCCGCCCGAGCGACGCCGACATCGACGGCGCGATGAGCAACATCTGCCGCTGCGGCACCTACAACCGCGTGCGCGCGGCCATCAAGGTGGTCGCCTCCGGGGCCGCCCCGGCCACCGCCGGGCTGGACATCGTGCATCCTCCGAGGAGGCCGGCATGAAGATCGGACCGAGCCTGAACCGCAGGGACTTCATCGGGGCCGCCGCCGGCTCGCTGGTGGTCGGCTTCCCGCTGCACGCGATGGCGCAAGGCACGGCGCCCGAGATCAACGCCTGGGTGGTGGTGCAGCCCGACGAGCGCGTGATCATCCGCATCGCCCGTTCCGAGATGGGCCAGGGCACCCTGACCGGGTTGGCGCAGCTGGTGGCCGACGAGCTCGACTGCGCCTGGAACCAGGTCACGACGGAGTACCCGACGCCGGGCCAGAACCTGGCGCGCAACCGTGTCTGGGGAAACTTCTCCACCGGCGGCAGCCGCGGCATCCGCGACTCGCAGGACTACGTGCGCAAGGGCGGCGCCGCCGCCCGCGCCATGCTGGTGCAGGCCGCCGCCGACGAGTGGAAGGTGAGCGCGTCGGAATGCCAGGCGGCCGACGGCCGCATCGTGCATGGCCCCTCCGGGCGGCAGACCACCTTCGGCCGCGTCGCCGCCGCCGCCGCCAGGCTGGAGGCCCCCAAGGACGTCAAGCTCAAGGACCCCAAGGACTGGAAGCTGATCGGCAAGCGGCTGGCAAGGCTGGACACCGTCGAGAAGACCACCGGTGCACTGGTCTACGGCACGGACCTGAAGCTGCCCGGCCTGCTCAACGCCGCGATCCGCGCCTGCCCGGTGTTCGGCGGCAAGCTCAGGCGCTTCGACGCCGCGGCCGTGCAGTCGCGCCGCGGCGTGCGCCGCGTGGTGGCGGTGGGCGACAACGCGGTGGCGGTGGTGGCCGACACCTGGTGGCGGGCGAAATCCGCGCTCGACGCGCTGCCCGTCGAGTGGGACCTGGGCGAGCATGCCGGCGCCAGCTCGGCGGCGTTTGCGCAGACCCTGCGCGCGGCGCTGGAGGCCGACAGCGCCGTCGTCGGCACCGCCCAGGGCGACGCCCGCGCGGCCCTGGCCGCGGCGCCGCGCCGGATCAGCGCCGTCTACAGCTACCCGCACCAGAACCACGCGACCATGGAGGTGATGAACGCCACCGTGCGCTGGACAAGTGAACGCTGTGAGGTCTGGACGCCGACGCAGAACGGCGAAGCGGCGCTGGCCGCGACGGCCGCCGCCGCCGGCCTGCCCCCGGCGCAGTGCGAGGTCTACAAGCTGCCGCTGGGCGGCGGCTTCGGCCGCCGCGGCGCGGTGCACGACTGGGTGCGGCAGGCGGTGCTGATCGCCAGGGAGCTGCCCGGCACGCCGGTCAAGCTGACATGGTCGCGCGAAGAGGACATGACCCACGGCGCCTACCACCCGGTGACGATGTGCAGGCTGAGCGCCGGGCTCGATGCCCAGGGCCGCATCACCGGGCTGCACATGCGGATCGCCGGGCAGTCCATCCTGGCCGGGGTGTTCCCGCAGGCGGTGCGCGAGGGTCGCGACCCGGTGGTGTTCCAGGGCCTCAACGCGGGCGGCGGCGAGGCCATGATCGGCTACCGCTTCCCGGCGCTGCTGGTCGACCACGCGATGCGCAACCCGCATGTGCCGCCCGGGTTCTGGCGCGGGGTCAACCTCAACCAGAACACGATCTACCTCGAGTGCTTCCTCGACGAGGTCGCCCACGCCACGGGACAGGACCCGCTGGCCCTGCGCCGCCAGCTGATGGCGGCCCACCCCAGGCACCTGGCGGTGCTGGAAGCGGCCGCCGCGCGCGCCGGCTGGGGCCGTCCGGCGCCCGATGTCGACGGGCGCAAGGTCTTCCGCGGCCTGGCGCAGACGCATGGCTTCGGCAGCTACGTCGCGGCCTGCGCCGAGGTCTCGGTCGGCCGCGAGGGCGACCTGCGAATCCACCGCATCGTCGCCGCCACCGACTGCGGCCATGCGGTCAACCCGCAGCAGATCGAGGCCCAGGTCGAGGGCTCGTTCGTCTACGGCCTGTCGGCCGCGCTGTTCGGCGAGTGCACGGTCAAGGACGGCGCCATCGAGCAGAAGAACTTCGACACCTACCCGGCCGTGCTGATGCGCCACATGCCCAAGGTGGAGACCCTGGTGATGCCGTCGGGCGGCTTCTGGGGTGGCGTCGGCGAGCCGACCATCGCCGTGGCGGCACCCGCAGTGCTCAATGCGATCTTCGCCGCCACCGGCAAGCGCATCCGTGATCTGCCATTGAAGCACCACAGCCTGAAGACCTGAGGCGTCGACGATGGACTCGTGGCGCCGTGCCGCAAGGGGGGTCGGCTTGTTGCTGGCCTCGGGCATGTCCGCGGCGGCAGGCGACGGCCCGCCGGGCCTGCACCAGCCCTTGACCGCCCGCCCCGGCAATGCCGAGGCCGGCCGCGCGCTGGTCGCCGACCGCCAGCGCAGCCTGTGCCTGCTGTGTCACCAGGGGCCGTTTGCGCACCCGCAGCTGCAGGGCACGGTGGCCGGCAACCTGGCCGGCGCCGGCGCGCGATGGAGCGTCGCCCAGCTGCGGCAGCGCATCGTGGACAGCCGGCGCCTGGACCCCGACGGCCTGATGCCGGCCTTCCACCGTACCAGCGGCCTGCAGCAGGTGGGTTTCACCTGGTCGGGCCGGCCCATCCTGGACGCGCAGCAGGTCGAGGACGTGGTGGCCTTCCTCGCCACGTTGAAGTGACCGCCTGGAACGAATGATCCGCACGCGTCGACAACTGCTGGCGCTGCTGAGCATGCCGGCCCTGCCGGCGGCGGTGCTGGCGCAAGCCTCGCCCGCCCTGCAGGCGGCGATCAACGCCTTCACCGGCGGCGCGCCCGTGATCGACGGCGGCATCGAGGTCGGGATTGCCGAGCTGGTGGAAAACGGCAACGCGGTCCCGGTGACCCTGCGCGTGGCCAGCCCCATGAGCGAAGCCGACCATGTGCGCGAGCTGGCGATCTTCACCGACCGCAATCCGCAGCCCGACGTCGCACGCTTCGTGCTCGGCCCGCAGAACGGCCGCGCCTGGGTGTCGACCTCGATCCGGCTGGCCACCTCGCAACGGGTCATCGTGCTGGCCCGCCATGCCGACGGCCGCCTGCAGCGGCGCGCCATCGACGTGATCGTCACGCTGGCGGCCTGCATCGAATGAGCCTCACCCAGGCCCTGGTCAGCCTGCGACCGGAAGGCCCGCTGCGGCCGGGCGAGATCGTCGAGCTGCGCACACGCATTGCGCACCCGATGGAGACCGGCTACCGCCGCGACAGCGAAGGCCGGCTGCTGGCGCGCAACATCCTGCGCCGCTTCGAGTGCCGCACCGAAGGTCGGCTGCTGTTCGCGGCCGACC
>Ga0209573_1000663_pt1 | contig 66517 bp, 60 predicted proteins | sample TNRBio252014_DNA_FD_185870 | JGI IMG/M metagenome (GOLD analysis project Ga0209573, IMG submission 185870) | Wastewater treatment Type I Accumulibacter community from EBPR Bioreactor in Madison, WI, USA - TNR Reactor_6/25/2014_ DNA (SPAdes)... | ecosystem: Engineered > Bioreactor > EBPR >...
CCTCGTGCGCTGGGAGAAAAAGCCCCAGAACTACATCGCCTTCTTGCATTTCGCCTGTGGCCTCATCGCCTTCCGCGCTGCCGGGTTATTCGGATAGGCTCTTATTGGGTGCTGCTGTTGCTATCGTTTCTGGCGGGTTTGGGCGGCGGTAATTTCTCCTCGTTCATGCCCTCGACCAGCCTGTTTTTCCCCAAGCGGTTGCAAGGTACAGCGTTGGCGATTCAGGCGGGTATCGGCAATTTCGGGGTCAGCGTGGTGCAGTTTCTGACGCCGTGGATTATCGGCTTTGCGCTGTTTGGCACGCTGGCGGGCGAATCGCAAACCTTTGTGCCGAGCATACCGAATACCGCCAGTAAGCCGATGTGGCTGCAAAACGCCACCTTGATTTATGTGCCGTTTATCGTGGTGTTCGCTATCGCAGCGTGGTTCATGCTCAAGTCGGTGCCGGTGCGGGCTAATTTCCGCGAGCAGCTCGATGTCTTCCATTTCAGCAACATGCACGGCTTCTGGATGACCTCACTGTACCTGATGACGTTCGGGTCATTTTCCGGTTTCGCCGCCACCTTTCCGCTGATGATTAAGCAAATGTATACGGTGTTGCCGGGCGGTCCCGATCCCTTGAAATACGCCTTTCTCGGCCCGCTGGTCGGTGCGGCAGCGCGGGTGATGGCCGGGCCGATTTCCGACAAGCTGGGCGGAGCCATCGTCACCCATTGGTCGGGTATTGGGCTGCTGATTTGCACCATCGCCGTGACCTTCTACACCCACCCCGATGCAGCGACCGGTATGAGCCAGTTTCCGCTGTTTATCGGGCTGATGCTGGGCGTCTTCTTCTTCAGTGGCGTCGGCAATGCCAGCACCTTCAAGCAGATGCCGATGATTTTTGAGCCACGCCAGGCAGGCGGCATCATCGGCTGGACGGCGGCGATGGCCTCGTTTGGCCCGTTCATCTACGGCATGTTGATCGGCTGGTCGTTTGCCGTTACCGGCTCACCCAACGCTTTCTTCTATGCTGCGGCGCTGTTCTACCTGTTCAACATCGGCATCAACTGGTGGTACTACGCCCGTAAAGGGGCGGAGAAGCCGTGCTGATTTTGTCTCCCCTCTCCCCTTGGGGGAGAGGGTTAGGGTGAGGGCGCAAAAAATCCCCTCACCCTAACCCTCTCCCCCAAGGGGAGAGGGAATCATCAAGAGAGGTTATTGATATGAGTCATTTTCTCGACCGGCTGAATTTCTTCAAGAAAATCACCGACACCTTCTCCGACGGTCACGGCATCGTCACCAACGAAGATCGCGGCTGGGAAGACGCCTACCGCACCCGCTGGCAGCACGACAAAATCGTGCGCTCGACCCACGGCGTGAATTGCACCGGCTCCTGTAGCTGGAAGATTTACGTCAAAAACGGGTTAGTGACCTGGGAAACCCAGCAGACCGATTACCCACGCACCCGCGACGATTTGCCCAATCACGAACCCCGTGGCTGCCAGCGTGGCGCGTCTTATAGCTGGTATCTGTACAGCGCCAACCGGGTGAAGTATCCACTGGTGCGGGGTCGGTTGCTGAAGCTCTGGCGCGAGGCGCTGGCCGAGAAAAAAGACCCGGTGGATGCCTGGGCCTCCATCGTCGAAAATCCCAGCAAGGCCAGCGAGTACAAAACCCAGCGCGGCCTGGGCGGCTTTGTCCGCGCCACTTGGGAAGAAGTCAACCCGCTGATTGCCGCCGCTAACGTTTACACCACCAAGCAATACGGCCCGGATCGAATTTATGGCTTCTCACCGATTCCGGCGATGTCGATGGTGTCCTACGCTGCCGGTTCGCGCTATCTGTCGCTGATTGGCGGTGCGTGCGGCTCGTTCTACGACTGGTATTGCGACCTACCGCCCGCCAGCCCGATGATTTGGGGCGAACAGACCGACGTGCCGGAATCCGCCGACTGGTACAACTCCACCTTTTTAATGATGTGGGGTTCCAACGTACCGCAGACCCGCACCCCGGACGCCCATTTCATGACCGAGGTGCGCTACAAGGGCGCGAAGACCGTCGTGGTGTGTCCCGACTATTCGGAAGCGTCCAAGTTCGCCGACATCTGGCTGCACCCCAAGCAAGGCACCGACGCCGCCGTAGCGATGGCGATGGGCCACGTCATCCTGCGCGAGTTCTATCTGGACGGCAAATCGGACTATTTCACCGATTACGTCCGCACCAAGACCGATTTTCCAGTGCTGGTGCGCCTGGATAAACGCGCTGATGGCCATTATGTCAATGGCCGCTTCCTGCGGGCGTCTGACCTGGCTGATAGCGCCGGACAGGCCAACAATCCCGATTGGAAAACCCTGGCCTTTGATGAAGCCAGCGGCAACCTCATCGTTCCAAACGGCTCCATCGGCTTTCGCTGGGGCGAGAAGGACGGCATGGTCGGCAAGTGGAATTTAGAGCCGAAAGAAGCTTTAACCGGCAAGGAAACCCAGTTGCGGCTGTCGGTGAACGACATCAAAGATGAGGTCGTGCCGGTCGCCTTCCCGTATTTCGGCTCGACCCAGCATCCGCATTTTGCCTGCACCTCGCACGACGCCGTACAGGTGCGCAACGTCCCGGCGAAGAAAATCAAGCTGGCTGATGGTTCAGAGGCGCTGGTCGCTACGGTTTACGACCTGACGCTGGCGCAATACGGCCTTGACCGGGGCCTGGGTGGCGCGAATGTCGCCAAGACTTTCGACGACGACGTGCCCTATACGCCCGCCTGGCAAGAAAAAGTGACCGGCGTTCCCCGCGCCCAGATCATCGCGGTCGCCCGCCAGTTCGCCGAAAACGCCGACAAGACCCACGGCAAGTCGATGATTATCATCGGCGCGGCGCTGAACCACTGGTATCACATGGACATGAATTACCGGGGCGTCATCAATCTGCTGATGATGTGCGGCTGCGTCGGCCAGAGCGGCGGCGGCTGGTCGCATTATGTCGGTCAGGAGAAGCTGCGCCCACAAACCGGCTGGACGGCGCTGGCCTTTGCGCTGGATTGGCACCGTCCGCCGCGCCACATGAACTCGACTTCGTACTGGTACATCCACACCAGCCAGTGGCGGCACGAAAAACTGACCATGCGGGAAATCCTCTCGCCGCTGGCCGATCCCAATCACTGGCAGGGATCGCAGATTGACTACAACGTCCGTTCAGTGCGGATGGGCTGGCTGCCGAGCGCTCCACAGCTCAATCAAAACCCGCTGGCCGTTGCCAAAGCCGCTGCGGCAGCCGGTGAAGAACCCGCGCCGTATACCGTCAAGAATCTGAAATCCGGCAAGCTCGGTTTCGCCTTTGAAGACCCAGACAATCCGGCCAACTTCCCGCGCAACCTGTTCGTCTGGCGCTCCAACCTGCTCGGCTCCTCCGGCAAGGGTCACGAGTATTTCCTGAAATATCTGCTCGGCACCACCCACGGCGTGCAGGGCAAGGATTTGGGCGAGGAAGGCGGCGAGAAACCGTCCGAAGTGCAATGGCGCGATGCCGCGCAAGGCAAGCTCGATTTGCTGGTGACGCTGGATTTCCGCATGTCCACCACCTGCATGTATTCGGACATCGTGCTGCCGACTGCGACCTGGTACGAGAAAAACGACCTCAACACCAGCGACATGCACCCGTTCATTCATCCTTTAAGCGCAGCGGTCGACCCGGCCTGGGAAGCGCGGACGGATTGGGACATCTTCAAAGGCATCGCCAAGGCATTCTCGGAGACCTGCCCCGGCCATCTCGGCGTGGAAAAGGACATCGTGGCGGTGCCCACCTTGCACGACACGCCCAACGAGCTGGCCATGCCGGATGTGAAGGACTGGAAGAAGGGCGAATGCGAGCTGATTCCGGGCAAGACCGCGCCCGCGCTGGTGGTGGTCGAGCGCGATTATCCGGCGACCTATCAGAAATTTACCTCGGTCGGGCCGCTGCTCGACAAGCTCGGCAACGGCGGTAAGGGCATCACCTGGAACACCGAGCACGAAGTCGAAGCGCTGGCCTCGCTCAATTACACCGTGCAGGAAGAAGGCGTCGCCAAGGGTCGGCCGCGCATCGACAGCGACATTGATGCCGCCGAAATGATCATGATGCTGGCCCCGGAGACCAACGGTCACGTCGCGGTGAAAGCCTGGGCCGCGCTTTCCAAGATTACTGGCCGCGACCATAGCCATCTGGCCTTGCCGAAAGAGCACGAGAAAATCCGTTTCCGTGACATCGTGGCCCAGCCGCGCAAAATCATTTCCTCGCCCACTTGGTCGGGTCTGGAAGACGAAAAGGTCAGTTACAACGCCGGTTATACCAACGTCCACGAGCTGATTCCGTGGCGCACCGTCACTGGCCGCCAGCAGTTCTATCAGGATCATGCCTGGATGCTCGGTTTCGGTGAGGCGATGTGTGCGTATCGGCCGCCAGTGGACATGAAGACGGTCGAGCCAATCATCGGCCAGAAGCCGAATGGCAATACCGAAATCGTGCTGAACTTCATCACCCCGCACCAGAAATGGGGCATTCACAGCACCTATACCGACAACCTGCTAATGCTCACCCTGTCGCGCGGCGGGCCGATTATCTGGATCTCGGAAGTGGACGCCAAAAAAGCGGGCATCGAGGACAACGACTGGATTGAGGCTTACAACATCAACGGTGCGATTGCGGCGCGGGCGGTGGTTAGCCAGCGGGTGCCGGAAGGCATGTCGATGATGTACCACGCCCAGGAAAAAATCGTGAACACGCCTGGTTCGGAAACCACCGGCACCCGTGGCGGCATTCATAACTCGGTGACGCGGGCCGTCTTGAAACCGACGCACATGATCGGCAGCTACGCCCAGCAGAGCTACGGCTTCAACTATTACGGCACCGTCGGCTGCAACCGCGACGAATTCATCATCGTCCGCAAGATGGCTAAAGTGGATTGGATGGATGGTGAGCCGTCCGCCGAAACCGAAACCGTGCCCGCAACCCACACCACCGTGGAGGCGCATTAATCATGAAAGTACGCGCACAAATCGGCATGGTCCTGAATCTGGACAAGTGCATCGGCTGCCACACCTGTTCAGTGACCTGCAAGAACGTCTGGACGAGCCGCGACGGCATGGAATACGCCTGGTTTAACAACGTTGAGACCAAGCCCGGCATCGGTTATCCCAAAAACTGGGAAGACCAGAAGCAATGGAACGGCGGCTGGCAACGCGGCAAAGACGGTAAAATCGCCCCGAAGCAGGGCGGCAAGCTGAAGATTCTGTCCAACATCTTCGCTAATCCCGACCTGCCCGCGATTGATGACTACTACGAGCCGTGGGATTACGACTACGCGCACCTGCAAAACGCGCCAGAGTCGAAAGCCATGCCCACCGCCCGCCCGCGTTCCGCCATCAGCGGCGAGCGGATGGAAAAAATCCACTGGGGGCCGAACTGGGAAGAAATCCTCGGCACCGAGTTCGCCAAGCGTTCCAAAGACACCAACTTCGAGAACGTGCAAAAGGAAATCTACGGCGAATTTGAAAACACCTTCATGATGTATCTACCGCGCCTGTGCGAGCACTGCCTTAATCCGGCCTGCGTCGCCTCGTGCCCCAGCGGCGCGATTTACAAGCGCGAGGAAGACGGCATCGTCCTGATTGACCAGGATAAATGCCGGGGCTGGCGGATGTGCGTCTCCGGTTGCCCGTATAAGAAGATTTACTACAACTGGAATACCGGCAAATCGGAAAAGTGCATTTTCTGCTATCCGCGCATCGAATCCGGCCAGCCGACGGTGTGTTCAGAAACCTGCGTCGGGCGGATTCGCTATCTCGGCGTGCTGCTGTACGACGCCGATAAAATCGAGCAGGCCGCCAGCGTGCTGGACGAAAAGAGCCTGTATCAGGCCCAACTCGACATGTTTCTCGACCCGTTCAACCCCACCGTGCAGGCTGAAGCACGCAAGGCGGGCGTTCCCGAACCGTGGCTGGAAGCGGCCCAGGATTCGCCGATTTATAAGATGGCGATTGACTGGAAGATTGCCTTCCCGCTGCATCCTGAATACCGCACCCTGCCGATGGTCTGGTACGTGCCCGCGCTGTCGCCGATTCAGGCCCGCGCCGAAGCCGGGCAAATCGGCATGAACGGCATCATTCCCGATGTCGGCTCGTTGCGCATTCCGTTGAAATATCTGGCGAATCTGCTGACAGCAGGCGAGGAGGGGCCGGTTAAGCGGGCGCTGGAACGGATGTTGGCGATGCGTGCCTACATGCGGGCGAAGTCGGTCGATGGCGAGATTAAGGACGACGTGTTGAAAGCGGTCAATCTGCGCATCGACCAGGTGGAAGCCATGTACCGCTATCTGGCCATTGCCAATTACGAAGACCGCTTCGTCATCCCGACCAGTCACCGCGAATACGCCAGTGCCACCTATGACGCTTTCGGCGAACGCGGCGGCTGCGGCTTCAGCTTCGGCAACGGCTGCTCACCGGGCGCGGACAAAACCAACCTGTTTGGTGGCAAGAAAGTCACCACGCGGCGGGCGGTGCCGATTCGGGTGGAGCCGGTCAAAAAATGAAAACCCTGAAAGTGTTATCCGCGCTGCTGTGCTATCCGCAACCGGAGATGCACGCGGCGCTGGCGGAAATGGCCGAAGTCATCGCCCAGGAAGGCGTGTTGCCAGACCGTCAGCAACAGGCAGTGCAGACCCTTATCGACCGGCTGGCGCGGACTGAGCTGATGCAACTTCAGGAACAGTACGTCGCTATCTTCGACCGAGGCCGGGCGCTGTCGCTGCACCTGTTCGAGCACATCCACGGCCAATCGCGGGATCGCGGTCAGGCGATGGTCAACCTGCTGGAAGTCTATCGCCGCCACGGTTTTGAACTCGACGCCCGCGAACTGCCGGATTATCTGCCGCTGTTTCTGGAATATCTGGCGCAACGGCCCGCCGAGGAAGCCCTGGACTTGCTGGCGGACACGGCGCATGTGCTGACGCTGCTGGGTGCGCGGCTGGCCGAACGCGGCAACAACTATCACACCGTGTTCGACGCCCTGACCGTGTTGGTGGACGAACCGGAGGACAGCGCTGGCATCCGCCAACAGGCCGCGACCGAAGGCCCCGACCAGACGGTGGTGAACATGGACCAGATTTGGGAGGAGGAAGCCGTTACGTTCCTGAACAACCCGGATAGTTGCGCCAGCGGACGCCCGGCGTCTTCGCCGCAGCCGGTGCAATGGCTGCCCCGTTCCGGCGCGATGCCACCCGCCGCCCGTTCCCTCTAAAACGCCCTCCGCCCTTTGAGAGAGGGGCGGGGGTGAGGGCTAATCACGAGGTTATGATGATGAATTATTTCGATACCTTACTATTTGGTGTTTATCCGTATCTGGCTGGGGCGGTGTTTTTGCTCGGTAGCCTGATGCGCTTCGACCGCGACCAATTCACCTGGAAAGCCCATTCCAGCCAGATGTTGAGCAAAGAAAACATGCGGTTGGCCAGCAATCTGTTCCACATCGGCATTCTGTTGCTGTTCGCCGGTCACTTCATCGGCTTATTGACGCCGCCGGAAGTGTTCCATGCTTTCGGCGTTTCTGCCGGAGCCAAGCAGATACTGGCCATCGTCGCGGGCACTATTGCGGGTGTGATGTGCTTCATCGGGTTGACCATGCTGCTCAAGCGGCGGCTGACCGACCCACGGGTACGGGCCAACAGCAGCCGCATGGACATTTTTATCCTGCTGCTGCTCTACGCGCAGCTGATTCTGGGCCTCATCACCATTCCGGTGTCGCTGATGCACCTCGACGGCCATAACATGCTGAATCTGATGGGCTGGGGACGGAATATCGTCAGCTTCGACCCTGCCGAAGCAGTCTCCTTTATTTCTCAGGTTAGCCTGCTGTTTAAGCTGCATATCTTCTTAGGGATCACCGTGTTTCTGGTGTTCCCGTTTAGTCGGCTGGTGCATATCTGGAGCGCGCCGGTGACTTATCCGATGCGGGCGTATCAGGTGGTGCGGCAGCGCTAATGCATTGATAGCAGCGCGTTCATCGAAAGGCGCAAGTCGGTGGGTTTTCCCGCTTTGACTTCGCGCCCTAACTACAGGACAAAATTTTCAAGTCCCACTGGGAATGGGCAAGATACTGAGTGAGCGTAAGGGCGATTTGGCGAAGGAAGTCGAGTCCGTGATGAAAAAAGACTTGAGAGGTCTTAGCAGGGTTTTCTTAAGGGGATGGGACGTTCTTTATCGTGAAGGGGGACACCGGTACGATCGACCCAGACGAAGGCCAAAGCGAGCAAGTCCATCAATTTTCGCCTCGTACAAGGTGAGGGCGAAGCCCTGCATGTAAGTAGGCACCCCTAACGCGTGCAGTCGCAACGCCATTGCCTCGGCATAACAGTGCTTACAACCGGCGGAGCGTTTGGTGCAACCGGTCACCGGATTCCAGCTCTGCGGAGTCCAGACCATGCGTGTTTTCGAGGCCATCGTGGGGCTTGTGAACAGCCCAGCGGGTCGCGCTATTTAGGCGGCATCGGTTGCCGTTCTATCCGCTCAAGCCTTGCGTCCAGACACGCCCACGCCGGTGCACTGCCCGCCCAAATATTCATGCTCGGTTGAATGGAGGAGGGATCATCCAGATTACCTACGCGAACCACTCGGAATTCGGGACGGCTGGAAGACTTGCCAAACAGATGCGCGCCACACGTCGGACAAAATTACCGAGTGACTTCATCGCCACTGTCAGCCATGCTCGTGTACTCGGAAAGCGCCCCGGAAACGTGCAGTCCCTCTGCGGGAATCAGCAGATTCACCGAGCCATTCGCCGCCAAATGTTGGCAGTCACGGCACCAGCAGATGCGCGTTGCCAGAGGTTCTACGGTCAGCTTAAAACTGACGGCACCGCAAAGACAACGACCGGTTCTTTCCATCATGCGTTGGTTTCTCTTTTGACTTGAGTAGCTGCTTGTCGTTACGTGCCAAATTTAGTTTTGATCAAGGGCTTGTAGCACCCTGCGATAAAATCGTCCGGTAAAACTTTGACACCCGTTAGAATGAATAGCGGCCTAGCTAATACGCAGGCGTCGAGTTCCCTTATGGCGATACAACGGTCCAATTTTCAGTCTTGAGACCGGGATATTTCGTGAAATCCTTTAGATTGTTGGTGACCAGGACCACATCCAGGGCAACTGCGTGTGCTGCGATGAGCTTGTCCAAGTGATCCTTTCGGCTAGCGCATGTCGCCTGGCGGATCGGTCCGTAAGCACGGCCCGCCGTCTGGTCGAAAGGTGCAACCAGGATATCCTCTACCAAGGCGGCTAAATGAGACCGCTCTCGTTCGGGGTTGTCAGCCACTGAAACCCCGTACTCCAATTCCGCATAGGTTACTGCTGATATGACGACATCACCTACATAGCATTCAGCGAACCGCCGGGCGACCGGTTCAGGCTGATTTCTCATGAGGTAAATGCACATATTGGTATCCAGCATATACCGCGGCATCAGTCGTTCTCGCGCTCAGCTTGCTCCTGATCGCCGCGCCCTTGCGACATGACCTCTGCTGAGAAGGACGAGAATTTACCCAAAACCCCGGCCAGGGATCGGCGTACGGGACGAATCCGCAGTTCGACGCCAACCCGCTCAATTTCCAATTTAATATCCGTTCGCTCAAACGCTAAATCGGCGGGAATCCGAACCGCTTGCGAGTTTCCATTTCTAAAGATTCTCGTGGTCGTCATTGCACACTATCCAGTCTAAAAGTAACAATAATTTAACATCTCAGACGATCTATGTAAATACATGGATGTACATGAAACGGAGGGTTTAGGCATTACAGAGTTGAGCGTTGAGCGTTGAGCGTTAAGTTTGTAGTCCTTACTCATTTTGCTCGGTTCAGCGCCGAAAGCGGCTTTAATTCGTCTGAAGTGTGGCGAACACTGTTCATGCCGGAATGGTCGATGACATCTTCGTCGACACTAGCGGTTTCTACGCCCTGCTGGTAGGACAAGCATGAGCAGGTAGGGCAGGTTTTGCGCCAGGCCGCTGCATGGCGGCGAGGTTTTGTCACGACCGACTCTGTGCTTGATGAAACCCCACGTGGTTTAATGCCAGCTCACCGAGCGAGGGTTACCGGTTGACATCGACCGGCGGGCGTTGCACCCGTTTGCTCGCTCGGCTTTTCATGCCACACTTTCTCCATAGGCTACGAGGACGCATCCATGATGACCATAACCTTAGAGATCGATCCGTCCGCTTTCAGTGCGCTGCGGCTATCACCCGCCGAATTCGCTCAGGAAATGCGGATCGCCGCCGCCGTTCAATGGTACGCCCAAGGCGTGGTCTCTCAAGGTAAAGCCGCCGAATTAGCCGGTTTAACGCGGGCGGACTTCCTTGGCGAACTTTACCGTCGCCAGGTTCCTGCGTGTCAAGTGACCGTCGAGGAGATGGTGGACGAAATCCGTGGCGCCTGAAGCGTGGGTGAGCGATAGCTCGCCGCTCATCTTACTCGGCAAGATCGGGCGACTGGATCTAATGATTGGCTCCAGCGAGCGCCTCTTGATTCCTCAAGCCGTCGCTGATGAAGTCGCTGCCAAATCCGACGGCATTCGTCTCATCGCCGAATTGAGTACCGAGGCACGGATCACCTTCGTTCCAAGCGTGATCGTCCCCTCGGAACTTTCAGCCTGGGGCCTGGGGCCAGGCGAAACGCAAGTCATCGCCTGCGCCCGTCAGTACGCTGCCGACCGCGCCATCCTGGATGACTTGGAAGCCCGCCGCTGCGCAGCGGCAATGGGCATAAAAACCATCGGAACCCTGGGACTTGTGGCGCGCGCCAAATATCACGGTCGGATCGAGCAAGCTGCGCCCGTCCTGATGCGGTTGCGTAAAACCGGTTTGTATGTTTCCAATGAAGTGATCGCACGGATTCTTCAGGAAGTTGGCGAATAATATCTACTTGCCCAACATTCCTACCGATCAAACGCCCTTCCCTACGCCCGCGCCTGTCCGCAGCGTTTCCGATGGCCGCACAGGCGACATAAGCCCTTAAAGCGGGTGCCCATCGGCGTCGCGTGCCCTTCGCGGAGTTGCCAATAGCGACGATGGAGATCGATCACCTGGTCTGTCGTCCAAAGCTGAACCCGCTTATACGTGACGCCTGAAGGACTGGCCAGGCGAATGTAGCCCCAATCCGCGAACGGGTGTGGGCCAAACCGTTTCTGGTGCGCCAACAACACGCGATAGATCGACAGTTGTGCGATATCGGCGTCATACACGGCGGGCCGCTGACGGCGTTTGGTGTCCACCAATACCACACAGCCATCGGCGAGTTGATAGACTTGATCGGGCGTGCCGGAGAGCGCCACCGGGTGCTCGCAGCGAAAATGTTTTTCGCTGGCGATCAGGCGCGCCGTTTGCAGTTCTTTGGGCATCGCTTCCCGCTGGAGCCAGGCCGCCCGTTTTCCAGGGCGTCTTTTGAAGATCGCCGCGGCCAGCACCAGGAGAACCAGCCCCAGGGCCATCAGCGTTGTTCCGGTCATGGCGCGACCTCCTTGTCCAGGTGGTGGATGAAGCGATCCAATCCCCCGCGCAGGTACTGAGCGAGCCGTGGGTGGGTCATCAGAAACCGCGCCAGCGGCGGCGAAAGATAGTAATAGCCCACGATCACCCCGCGACCCCAGCCGGTGGGCTGCAACACCCGATCACGCCAGGTTCGCAGCACCTCGGTTTGCCAGGCGGTTTCACCGTAGAGCGCAGACGCTATAAAACACCGCCGGTCACGGGCCGCAGGACGCCCTTGATAACGCCGGGCCAACTGATCATGCCGGGCGTGTTCCCGTTCACCGGCCGCTGCCAGACGCTCTCGTTCGGGCGGGCGCTGCTTCCCGTGCGCCTGATCCAGCAGCACGTGTTGTTCACAGCGAACCAGTTGGGCCAGTTCGGACACCGCCACCGGACGCCGATCAGAATCGTTCATGAGGATGTTGCTTTCCTTGGGTTGCGTTATCTACTGTCTCGACTTGTTCACGCAAGTCCGAATTGGCCGCAAAGCGCGCCTTACCGTCCTTGCGAATCTCGTTCGGTTCCGCGTCGAACGCGGCCTGATAGACGGCGCCGTAGCGCCGACGCACGGCAGATCGCACAACAGGATGCTCGAACCGTTGCACCTGGGCTTCAATCCAGACCGTATCCAGCGGATGGTGGGGGACCTCACGGATATGACCCACCTCGGAAACAGGCGCAAGATCACCCGGCGTCGCGTGCGCCGTGGGAGAAAGCACCGGCATCGGCTCGGGTCGATGAACCCCAAAAGCCGCCGACGCATCGCCGTCGGGCTGGGGTGAACCCACGGGCGAATCGGGTTGGGGTGGCTCAAGCGCCTTGCCTTCGCCCGGGTGCAGGGTGAGGGCGTTGACAGGTGTCACGGCGCGGTCAACGGCGGGCGCGCGGCGGGCGCGGTCTTCGTGCCAGCGCGCCTGGACAAACGCCAACGAGGGCAGCCGTCCGCCCTGTTGGCGCACCAGACACCAGGGACATTCCGGTAACTCACCGTAATCCCGTCCCTGACCGGGCAACAACACCGGCCCACAGGCGCGGCAATGGCCGATGCTAAACCAATCCACCGGTAACCGCCCCGCCCGTAATCGGGCCACCGCGGCGGGGTCCAGTAAAGGGGCGAAACGCGCGTTGGCGGCCATCCCCTTAGGCTCCGCGTGGCGGGCGCTGGGCGGGGTTCACCCATCCGGCCTGTGCCAGCAAATAGTCTTCTCGCCAGAGCACGGTCGGCCGGGGCGCATCGGGATCTTGGAGCGCCCGTAAGGTCGGTTCACCGGGACCGCCGATGAGGCCGATGCGACGCGGGAGGTCATGGATCATCCGAAGCCAGCTTGCCAGCGTCAGATGCGCCGGGCAGACGGCTTCGTGGGGGTCCGGCAACAGAGCCACGGCCTGCGCCATCAGGGCCTGTAAGCGTTCGGTGGTGAGGGGGAAGCGCAGCACCTGGTCTTTGGGCGTTTCCCAGAGGACATCGAGAACGCCCCCGTGGTAGGCGCGGGCGGGCTGGAGTCGCGCCGCTTGCCGGTGGGTCAGGCCCAAACGCCAGACCAGTTCGATGTGTAAGGCGATGCGCGGATCGTGTGCCCGCAGCGCGTCAAGCCGGGTTTGCCGATCCGCTTCGGACCAGGACGAGGCCAAGGGCGCGGTCGGTGGCACTTTCAAGCCCTCACGGGCACGCAAGGCGAGATCGGGCCGGTCCAACCAGCGACAGAGCAGCGTCAGAAACTGAACGAAACCCCGCACGGTCTCTGCGGTGAGGCCCGCCGTGTGCCAGTGGGTGAGAAGGGTATCGACATGGGCTTCATTAAAACTCTCTGGGGTTCGCAGCGGACAGCCGCGTCGGGCCAGGGTGGTGATGATCTGCTCGAGGTGACGCTGGCGCACGATGAGTGAGCTGGGCGACAGTCGACCCCGCCCGTCGGCGCGCTCGCCGATGGTGTCCTTGACGCGGGCGAGTACGAGTTGTCGCTGGACCCGGATTTCGGCCAGGCGCGTCTTTGGATCGTCCGTGGGCGGGGAACTTTGCCCAGCGCCGGGTTTGCCGTAATAGGCGTGGGTGATGCCGGGACGGGCATGGCCTAAGCGACTGGAGACCTCCAGTTGGGCGCGCCGATGGCTTTCTTCCGTCACCCCGACGCCACCGCGCACGGGACTCGGTTCCCCGGTCAGTTCTTCATAACGGTCGTTGGCGTATTGGTGGCGCAGGCCGTGACTGGTCAGCCCGTCGCGCCGGGTAATGCCGTGACGCGCTAAGGTATGATGGCAGTGCGTGAGCCATTGCTTGAGATCATACGCCTGCGGAATCATCGAACGACCGGTCTGTTCCACCCATCGCGCCGCCGCCTGGAGCAGCGCGCGCTGGTCGTCGGTTTCAATGGGCACGACACGCGGGCGACCGCCCTTGGTGCCCGCAGTCACCCGCAGCACCTTTTCACTAACCTGATCGCGGGCCGGGTTGAGTAAAGACGCTTCCTGTAAGCGCAAGCCAAAGGCGTGCTGGAGGCGCAGGACGCGGGACACGGCGGGATCGCTCTCATGGATCTCAGCGATCTTTTCCAGCGGATCGACGCCCACAGCCGTCCAGGAATGATCGTAGGTGGCGGCATACCGGCGCTGGAAGGCCCTGGGATCGGTGAGATAGCTCGCACCGGGCCGTAACATGCTTTGCTTGCCTAGCCAGCCACACAGGAGTGTCAGATAGGAAAAGCGCTTTTGCAGGGTGGACGCCGAGAGCTTTTCCGCTTCCCAGTGCGCCATGAGCACGGCGATGTGCTTGGGCTTGAGGTTGTCCATCACGGTGAGCGGATAGCCCAGGGCGTGTAATTGGCGCACCATCTTCGAAAAAAACAGATTCCGATCGGCGATGGTGGCGTTTGAAACGACCCGGCGACCGTCGGCGCTGCGACGCAGGTGCTTTTTCAGCAGCGCATTGAGCGAGGCAAAGGCTTGGCCTTGCTTGCCGCGTCCACCGCTTAGCGGTACGCCCGCCGCGGACCCACCGCCCCCCGCCGGAGTGCGGGGGAGGTTCCGGGAGGCCGACCTCGTTTTCGATCCGTCCTTCATCCGCCGTTCCACATCGGTCTTTCTCATTCAGCGAACGAGCATTGATCTCTCGCCATTCATAAGCTCAACCGGCGACGGCCTTTAGCGCACACCGGAGGGTCCTGCCAGAGACTGCGTTCGGGCCGACCTTGAGGGTTCAGCGCGCGATGGGGGTCTTGCCCGATGCAGAACGACCCATCCCGGAACGGTTTCATCCGCTCCAGCCGGTTTCCTACGGGAAACCGAGCGATTCCTTCCGATTCTGTTCTCCTGCTCTGTCCGATCGACCGGCTACGCCGAATCGCTCGTGAACCCCAACCTCGTCAGCCGCGACCGTTCGTCGCCTGCCCCTACGAGCAATCCCCAGGGATTGACGGTGGTTCTGTCAGAGTGCGGTTGGCGCAGGGCGCACGTTGCGCGCCATCCGATCTTGCCCGTGAGTCGCCGAGTCAGGAAGACCCGCTTCACTCGCCAGGTTCGCGTCGTCGCGCGTAAACAACCGCTGGAGATACGCTATGAACATCGCGTCCGCCTCGGCTTGTGGGCCGCTTAAGACATGCATCACACACGCCGAAATCACCAGCGCCGGATCAGGCCGGTAGCCGCGCAGTTGCCGACGTAAACGTCGGGCGGCTTCCTGAGCGGCGTCATAGGCTTCTTCCATCACCTTGATCCGCCGCAACCCGTTTTCCTCCTCGCGTGGCACGACATGGTGTAGGCGACCTTTCCGCAGGGTGTACAACTCCCCTTCTTCCAGGTTCACCATCGTACCCAGCGTCGCCATTAAAGCGCTGACCTCTTCCAGGGTAGAGCCTGGTTTCAGCTCGATGCCTTCCATCCCGATCGGCTCCTTAACGTGATGTTCCACCGCGTCACTTCACACCTCACTCATTTCGCCCACCTTGGTTTAGCAACGGTAGGGCCACCGTTGGTTTCGCTCTTCACAACACACTCATTTCGCCCACCTTGGTTTACAACGGGAGGGCCACCGTTGGTTTCGCTCTTCACAACACACTCATTTCGCCCACCTTGGTTTAGCAACGGTAGGGCCACCGTTGGTTTCACGCTTCACAACACACTCATTTCGCCCACCTTGGTTTAGCAACGGTAGGGCCACCGTCAGTGTCGGACGCCTTACCAAGAGGCTGACACACCCCTTTCGCACACTTCATGGCCAGCGTAGTACGCACGCTGCCGACGACTCGCCGGGTCCGTTAGGGTGGACACCTGCCCCGCCGTGAGTCAGTCCGGAGTGACGGCGATCTCCAGGAGTCGGTTGCGGTCGCTCACACCGCTGGCGCGTTGGCCAGAACTCGTTTCGGGCCGAGTGACACCCCCCTGCCATGACGGGACAGGGACCGTTGAACATCCGATCGCTCGCTGAGCGAGGTTCAACACACGGTTTATCTTAGGACCCGTTAACCGGCCTTTCAATGACTATTTTTTAGGATTTACCGGTTATTTACCAGATACAAAAGACGTGCAAACTGATCAAAAACAGGCAGATGAGGGATCTTGTTTTTTCCTCTCTGTGCGAGAGCTTTTTTTCATCGTGGTCAACTCAATCCCGAGCGATCGCTGCCTTCGCGCGCCTTTCTCATCGAGGGCAGTCACCCGAAATTCGTGTTAGAGGGCATCCAGGTATAATGGGATCGTGCCTGCCTTGATGGCTGACTCAATTGCTGACTCAATGGCTGTCTTAATGGCTGTCTTAATGGCTGTCTTAATGGCTGGATATTTCTTATCGTAATTGCAGTCATAATTGCCGGACACTTGTTGAATATTCGTTAACTATTTGTAAAATAAGTATTGGATACTTGTTATAGTCATCGTTGGATACTTTTAGTCTACTCGTTGGATACTTTTAGGCTACTCGCTGGATACTTTTAGTCTACTCGCTGGATACTTCCAGGCTATTTCCAGGATACTCGCTGGATACTTCTTGTTGTCGTGGAGAAGTAGCGCGGCCCCAGGCTTTGGCAAACGCTTTCCCAGAGGCCGTGCTGGTGAGCAGTGACCCTACACCGGTTGGAGGCTCACCTGGCGGATGGCCACGGGCCTTTGTCCCGCCCGTGTGTGGCTTCAGCGCGTTTTTCGATGGGCAGACGGCGGGTTTCGGGTGTCATCCTCCAAAGACGCCGATGCGGCGGGAGAAACCGTGTCCTCGACCCGGGTCGCTGCCCGTCGTTGGGCGGTCAAACGGCACACAGAGCCATAGAGGATGGCCAGGCTGCCTCTAAAACCCACGGTGCGGGCCAGGACGCGACGAATATCCGCGTAAGACCAGCCCGCTGCGCGCTTGGCGCTCATATCATCCAGCATCTCGACCACGCGCATCCAGTCGCTGAGTTTGGCGTTGGCGGGTCGTCGCGCCGCGATAAAGGCGGCACGGGCGCGTTCGGTGACCCCCCGATCCGAGGACGCGCTCACTGAACCTCCCTCCGCACACGCTCGCCCGGTCGCTGCGAATCTGAGGTTGCTTTGGCGTGCGGCAGGGGCGTCCGGCGCACGCGCACGTCCTGCGAGGCCGGAAAAAGCGGCGAATCGGTCACGACACATCGCCTTAAAATTCCAGCGCTGGCGTCCCCCAGGGTTTAGGGCCGCCGATTCAACGCCTCAATGAGACTGAGCGGTTGAGGTGGCGCTTGGCGTCGGTTCTTTTGCTCCTCGCGGGCGCGGCGAAGATAGTCCCGAAAGTCGGGGCTGGGCGTTACCGGTGGGGAGAGCGAGGTCAGCGTGGCCGCAACCGGTTCAGCCCTGGGCGCGGCGGTTTTTTCAGCAGTTACGGCCTCCCGGCACGCGGCATTTTCCTGGGCTAACCGAGCCTGGATATATTTATAAAGGGTTCTCCAGGTGCCCTGAAACACCCCCAGATGCTTCAACTCGGCATGAATTTCCACATACGTCCATCCCTGGGTCCGTTTTTGCAAGATCTCCGGCCAGAAGGTTTCCACCTGCTGTTTGTCGGTTTTACCGGACACCGACGGTCGCTGGGCCGTCTGGAGCGCTCGCTTTAAGGCGGTGAGATCGTCAGGGGGCCGGTCAGTCATCGAGCGCTCCGTAAGACCTCGTGCTGATCAGGCCGCTGACCGCACAGGCTCTGGATCGTTGGCCAGGATACCCGTGGGCGTGCGCTGATGGGTGGGATGAGCCGCTGGCAGTACGCTCTCGTCTTCCTCCTCCAGACCCAGCAAGGCCCGCGCAGGCTGGAGATGCCGATCAAAATCCGCCAGCCAATTGCGCACGCGCGCCTGATCGGCCAGGGGTAATGACCGGCCTCGCGCCTTTCCTTGTGCGGCGTCCGTGAAGGGCAGGTTGTAGAAATCCAGCAACGCATACGTGCGGGCGTTCAAAACCGGCATGGTGACGATCACGCCCCCCGCCGCCAGGATGGCTGCTTTCCCCTCGCTTTCGGGCCATTCCAACGCCTCCTGCTGGGTACCATCAAACAGAATGAAGCTGTTCTCCGGCCCAAAGGCGAGGTTTTTCACAACCACATAGCTCACCTGGGAACCGAACGCCTCCAGGCTCTCCCGCACCGTCCGCACCGAGGCCAACACCGGCGTCATGACAATGACAATGGTGATGGCGTAGCCCCGTTCCACATATTCTTTAAATAAGCCGTGAGGCGCAGCGCCATAATCGATCACCTTGCCCAGTTCGCCGACCAGTCCACCGGGCAGATCGAACAAGAGCAAGGGTGCCGGGTCAGCCAGGGCATTGATGAGGGTATCGCGATCATCCTCTGCACGAATATCGAAAAAACCACAACCGACCTTCGGATCTTGCGGGAACACCAAGTCGCCCTTTTCATCGCGCAGACCGTAATGCTGGACGAGTTGGCCCACCTTGCCATCGGCGTCATAGGCGGCGACTGTGTAGCCTTCGAACCGTTGCAGGTCCAGCAAGCCGCGCGCAAACGTGGTTTTCCCCGCGCCGCCTTTGTTACTGAGTACAAAAACCGCCCGGGGCGTCATAGGGTGACTCCCTGACGCCGAAAGGCATCCTGTAATCGAGGCCGTTTAGCCGCGGGTGTCGTCGGCGCGACCGGCGGGGTGTCCTCCATTTCCGGATCGTTTTGTCGTGGGAGAACCGCTGCGTGGGATTCCTGCGGGGTTTCCAGCGCCTCAGTGGCGGTGTCTTCCACCGCCTGCACGGCGTTGACCCAGGGTTGGGGCGCGCTATCCGGCACGGGTTCGGCGTCCTCTGCCACGCGCTCCATCTGATTTATGGGTTCGGCAACGGCGTCAAAGAGGCCATCCGGGTGATCGTCCTGCGTCGGGGTCAAGGCGCTGACCAGGGCCTCGGTGACCTCCAGATACTGGGTCTCCTCGGTCGTCATGTCATCGGTTGCTTCCTCCGTGGCCTTCAGTTCCGGTGCGCCATCTTGTGCCAGCGCGTTTTTGGTGCGTTTGAGCAAGATAGCGTGGTAGTCCGGTAAGTCCACGGCCAGACCGTCATCGGCCTCCCGGACCCGCCGACCTAATCCCCAGGCCAGGCGCTCAATGATGCCGCACGTCCGATAGAAATTCCGAAACAGGTCATGCCCCTGCTGAAGGTGGTCAACCGTGCTCAACTGATTGGCATACCACGCCCCATCCAGGGCTTCCAGGGTTTTCTCCAGCCGGGCTAACAAATCGGCATACAACCGGGCACGGGGCGTGCGCAGGGTCAACGTCAGCGTCACCGGTTGGGTATAAAGGAGAGTCGGTGTCACCGAGGGGTTGCCGGACGTGTCGCCCCCGTTGAATCGTTTCTCGATTCGGCGCTGTGCATCGGCCAAAAACCGATCCAACCGCTGGAATTCGCCTTCAATCACGGTATTGACCTGGGCGATTTCGGCCCGGTGCTCACTGCTCGCCCGACCGCGTAGCAATACCAGGACATCGGCTAAGAATAAGGCGGCGTCGACGCGCCGAAACGTTCGGTTGTAGATTTTGACGCCGAGATGGGTGCCCAGCATCAGCGGGTAGCACAGCACCGCCCGGGTCTGCGTCGAAACGGGGGCATTGGAAAGACGCGCGTTCATTAACATGTCATAGGCTCCCAGGAGTCAGGAAGGGAAGGTCAGCGAATAAGGGCTGTAAGACCGTCGGTAGATCGGATCGAAGGGCCTGCATCCACGCGCTCGTCGCCAACGGGTCACGCCAGAGCCACTGAAGACCGAGCGTGGGCATGAGCGCCCCGGCGACTAAACCGGTCCAATCCGCCGTGGGCCGCGTCGGGGCGGGCTGGACGCTGTAGTGGGTCGCCTGAGGGACAGACAGCAAGCCTCTGGGCGCGAGCGACGGCCGCCATGTTCCCAACGCGGTGTTGTGTGACCACACCGTAATCACCCAGGCGTCCAGATCGCGCGCCAGGCGATAGAGCAAGGCCAGACAAAAAACCAGATAGGTCCATAAATCGGCGGCTTGCGCGCTACTCTCTGGGGTCTCGCTGACGGGCAGGAGGAGGGCGCGCCGCTGAAATAACACCGATTGCGCCGCCGTTAACCGTTGGGCGAGCAAGGTCGTGTGGGGTTGGGTCGGCGCAGGCAGCGCTTGGAGATAACCGGCTAAGGCGGTGAGTAAGGCCAGGTAGACGTGCTGAAACTGGCGCTCAGAGCAACCGGCCAGCGCATACACCGCCTGAATCTGGGCACTGTGAGGGTGGAGCAACGCCGCCGGCAGCCGCAGCGCCTGCGGGTCGCGCAGGGGCGGTGTTGCCGCGTCCGCCCCGGGCGAGGTCGTGATCAATAGAACCCCCAGACCAGCACGGCCAAGGCGAATAAGGCGATGGCGAGGACACGTGGAATGGGATTGGCGCGATTGACGTAGCTCACGGCAGCCTCCTACAAGTATTTTTTGAACCGGCTCAGGGTGCGTTGCATGAAATAGCCAAAGAGCAGCGCGAACGGACCAAAAAGCCAGGTCGGATGCACGGACCAGGGCGAAATCAAATAAAGAAAGATCGGGACGGAAAACATCGGTCGGATCATTTTCTTTAAGTGGTGGTACATGAAGCTGGATTCGGCGCCGCCACCAAAGCGGCGCAAATCGCGCGCCACTAACCCATCAATCACGCCCATGAGACCCATTAAGCCGAAAACAGGCATCGTGAGAAACACCACCGCCAGCCGGGCGCCGACCAATTGCGTGACGTAGGTGGCCGCCAGCAGATACTCGCCCAGGTGGCGCAGGGTCAGGCGCAAGGCGGTGAGGCCCTGCCAGGCCAAAGCATCCTCCGTGACGATCCACCGGATCAACGCCTCCAGTCCGCTCCAGTGGTAGAGCATCCGAGCACCCCAATAAGCCCAATCGACCACTCGCATCGCTCTATCGGCGGTGGTGAAATCTGCTTTCAGCCACAGCAACTCGGTCTGGAGCACACTGTGGCTGTGCGCTGACCCGGGTGCATCCCACCACCCCCAGCGCATACCCGCCCATTCCACCAGAATCGAGATCCACCAACCGGCCAGCGTCACCGTTAGAAAACTCATCGTGTGATCAAGTAAGCCCGCCAGACTCCAAGGACGGCGATAGAGGGGTTCGGGTAAAGCAGGGCGGCGCTCTTTCATGGGCTGTCCTCATCCCAGGCGGCGGCAGCCACAGCGGTCACAGGGATTCCCGGATCAAAGGATGGCGCCGCGATGTGAGCCTCTGAAGCGCCGTTGGGCGACGTGGGCGAAAACGGCTCGTTCGCTAACGCCAGGTCAACGGTGCCGTTTTGGCCCCATAAGGCCGCGCGGTTAATGGAATCTTCCGGTTTGATTTCGATGCCTCCTGCACGCCGATAGCGGCTTTCCATATCTTGGGCGATGGCATCCAAATCGCCGGGTAACGACCGTTGAGGATTGAGAATTTCCGGAAATTGCACCTTGTGAAGCTGCCCACCGGCCATCAGCACAAACGCATGACCGCGCGGGAGCTGCATGAGATAGCCCGCCTCCAGGAGCGGTGCGGTCTGGGTCGAGACGCGATCTTGCATGTTGGAGGTGAAATGCACGGGCGAATCGGGTTCGGACGAGTCCGTCGCCCCGGACACCAACATCATCATGTTGACCTCGACCTTGCCCAGGCGATTGGCCAGTAGCTCTGCCGTATCCAGATCGGCCACCCGCAACATGACAATCGTGTTGCTGACATTACCAATCACCTGGCCCGCCCGGTCCCGATTGCCTAACCCGGCGGCAATATCGGCCAGCGTCTGGGTGTAGAGCGAAAACCGTAATCCAGCACCCCGACCTTTATTGAGCGCTTGAATGATCTCTGGTCCCCGCACCAATTCCGAGAACTCATCCAAATGCAGGCACGTTTCAGGCAGCGTTTCGGGTACGGCCAAGTGATCGCTCAATCCACGCTTATAGATCTCCCCCGCGTACGCCACGATATCGGCGAGCATCCCCTGGCCCACGGCAGCGGCCACCTCAGAATCGGAGAGCGCGTCAAACCCACAGTACACCACCGCCCGCTGGCGAATCGCGCTAGGCCAATCCAGAATCGGACGTGGATCGTGGGGATCGGTGTAGTCGGGGTTGATCAGTTCGCCCACCCGACCGGCCAGCAGTTTCTCCAGCAAGGGTTGGACAGCGACCGAAATCTTGTCAAAAAAAGTCTTTTCGTATTCAAACGCCCGCTTTAGCCCATCAGCGACCGGATCGTACAGTTCATGAGCTTTATAAAATTGGACCAATTGCAAGGCGCGGGGGTCACGACCTTTCAGATACCGTGGGGTTTCCGCCTTGCCGCTGGGCGTGGGGCCGACCAGGAGGGATCGCCAGTGGGGTGGGCCTTCCTGATCCAGCCAGTGCTCGAAATAGCGCACCAGCAAGGGATCGATATTGTTCATGCACATGAGGGTTTTGCGATAATCCGGGCGCTCGCCCAAGACCACCAGGGCGCGGGCGATAAGATGCGTAAAGAGCCAGGCAAACTGGCGAAACGCCTCCGCGTTACCCTGGGTGGGTAACTGATTCGCAACCCGTGTAGCCACTTCTGTGACGCGCCCAAACCGACCAATCGGGTTGTAGCGTGCCGATTGATCGGGGTAACCTAAGTGGAAGAAATAAAACGGCCTTTTCGCGCGTCGGGCCTCCTCGTGCAAGCGCCGGAATAAATCCGGGTCCCCTTTGGGGTCCATGCAAATCACCGGATTGCCCCGACGGATGTCTTGCATCATCGCCAGCTCAGCCGCGCGTGTCTTCCCCACCCCGGTCGTGCCCACATAAAAGATGTGGCCCTGGCGTTCCGAATGAGGCAGCACCGTCCGGTGTTCACCTTCTAAAAGGCCCACGCCATGCAGGGCCGGGAGACCACTTAAGGTTTTCAAAACCCCTGGTCGAGGCCACCGTCCACGCGATTCGAGAAAGGGCCGATTGGTGGCGCGCGTGGCGTCCCATAAGCGCTGGGTATGCCGCGCGGTCCATAGAAATCCACGGCCTAAAAACAGTCCCCTTGGATCGGGATCGAGGGCCTTGTGGGACACGCGATAGAGCCGGTTGCGACGTAACCCACGCTGATAGCGCACCACCCGCCAGCCCTGATAAAACCGCCAGACCGCCACGCTGCTCAGAAAAGCCGTGACCAGCGTGCTCCAGGGCGGCATCAGCAGCAACAAATCGGGCGCACGATAAGCCACCGCCGCCAAGCTCACGGCGGCTAAACTACTCGACCACTCGACCGGGGGACGTAACAGCGCTTCTATCGGGTATTGGGCCATGACGTGGGCTAGAACCGGGAGAAGTGAGAGTGGCGATCCAGTTCACGCTGGCGGTCGTCCTCTTGCCGACGACGGTCATCGTCTTGCCGACGACGCTCATCCTCTTGCCGACGACGTTCCTCGTCTTGGCGGCGGCGCTCCTCCTCTTGCCGACGACGTTCCTCGTCTTGGCGGCGGCGCTCATCCTCTTGCCGACGACGCTCCTCCTCTTGCCGGTGATGGTCATCGTTCCAGAGGGCGATATTCAAAAAAAGGAAAACTAGGGGGCGATTGGCTTGACAGTCAATAACACCTATGATAGGCGTTAGCAAAACAAGGTGGAGATCGGAAAAATGACACCCATTGACGGCGAGGACACGCTCCCTCTGGGCATTCGTCTGTTCAGAGTCGCCCTGTTTCTGTTCGTACTGGGCTGCCTGACTGTGGGCTTCGCCCACAACGGCTGGGATGGGTTTATGAGCGCGGCGGCCTGGTTGATCTTTGGCGCGCTCTGCGTCAGTCCTCGCAAAGGGAAACTGTGGCGGGAAGAAGATAATTTCTTCCCTGATGCCGTTAAACGAGAAAAAGCGAATCGCTCCTTCGATCTTGATCCGATGTACAAAATGTACTGTCATAATATGAACCATCACCATAAGGATTAACCCCTAAATAAGAATTAAGCACTCGCGAGTAGCCGAATGTTCGTGGCTCCGGCCCCTCTGACCAAATGGCCAAGACCGACACGAGTGATTTCCAATGTTCTACTTTTTCAGCAAGTTTCCCGGAATCCGTACACGCAGCCCTCTCACGGAAGCGCCGCCTATATTCCCCATCTCACCGGCTGGTCCCTGCATACCTTCACCTGCCATTCGCGATCCGGAATTCGGGCCACCCGCCTCCGTCACCAAATACATCAATAACATCGGCAAAATCAGGTAGAACACGGCCGTCGTGAACATCAGCATGACGCGCTCGATGGTGGCGTTATGGGAGATCAGCGCCTTGGCGATCATCTTCACGCTAAAACTTTCGGCATTGGGGTAAAGCGTGAGAAAGAGCCGATCATCGATGTAATCGGCAAAGGCCCACAGCGACGGGAGAATGCTCAAGACAAAGATCAGCATCAGACCCTTGATCAGCGCCAAACCCCGCATCTCGCCAATCACCAGAAACAAGCCCCAGAGCATGAAAATGGCCATGAGGATGAAGGGTTGCAGCAAGTTGGCCCCGATCTTCGTCAGATAAATCCCGATCATGTAGCCGCCGATCTGGCTGGCGACGTTTTCGGCAATATCGGTAAAAGCAAACAGCGCACCGCCGATGAGGGCATCCTGCCAGCCGAGCGAGGTGTTTTTCGCGACCATCTGTCGGGTGTTGGCGAGCAGCATTTGTTTGGCGATGGTCTCTTCGGCATCTTCGACGTCACTGCTGATACTGCTATAGAGCGTACAAAGCGCGCTGGGTAAAAAAGCTTTGCCAGGGCAGGTGCCGACATGAAGCTGCATGGCTTTCTTTTGCAGGGCATCGCCGCCCGCTTTGACCAGTTGGGCCTTGAGGCCATGGGCGGAATCGCTCCACCACTCTTCGCACGTGGGCAAGCCTTGATTTTTCGCGGCCTGATAGCGACTCACATCCGAATCACGGCTGGCGTTATACCCAAAGCCATCGACTGGGTTTTGCGCGCGCAGTGGGGCGATCATGCAGAGCTTACCGGCGGGGGTGTTGGGATCACCCCCGCTACAGGATTGATAGAGGTTTTCTCGATAGAACGTTGAACCGGGATAGACCACCTGCTCCTGGCGCTCCTGCTCAGTAGCCCCGTATTTTTTGAGCAGATCCTCCATGTACTGGCGCGCATTGGGCACGTTATCGTCGTCTAGAAACGAACGAACGACTCGCAAGGCGCGTTGGCCGCATTCCTTTTGGAAGCGCTCGACAGACGCGCGCAGGGTCGTGGGATCTTCCGCCGCACTGAAATCGAGCGTATTCATCGCCAGACTCAGATCGGTCAAATCCTGGACGCAAGGGATCGCCTTGTTGACCACGCCGTTGAAACCGGCGGCCAACACCATGGCGAGATACGGCAACAAGGGCGCGTTGGCCCCCTCGACCTCACCAAAACCGTACTCTTTGCTTTGGAGGGTTTTGTACTTTTCTCCCAGCGAGGCCAGGCCCTCGCGCCCACACCGATTTTGCACCGTGGTAGCCGTCACATTGACGGGCACGATGGGGATCACGCCCAAGACCAGGACCAGCAAATAAATCGCCAAGCGTATGATCAAGGCCCGCGAACCCAGGGCCGGATCGCCGCCTTGTTCGGCAAAGGCGATGGCGGCATCAAAGACCAGGCGAGCCACGGGGTAGATCACCCCACCCACGGCCACCAGAAGCAAAAAGAGCGAGCCATAGACTTGCCAGCCATAAATCGTCAGATACCCTTCCAAAATGCCACTGACTGACATCGGCTTATCCTCGAATCCACGCATAGGGTCCTTGCGCCAGGAGAAGATCGCTCACCAGAAACAAGGCGAAGACGCCCCATTGCCGCTGACGCGCCCGATCCAACTGAGCCAGTTGAGCGCGCAAGGCCGCCTGCTCTTCTGGCCAAACGGCCTCGTCATCCATTCCTGACAACGCCTCCAGGCGAGCGATCAGCGGGCGGCGACGGCCTTCCACCCAGAGGGGATACACCCCCCAGGCCAGCACCACATACACCGCCACGCGCAACCCCGTCGCCGGCCACCAGATCTGGTCAATGAGTTGGCCGGTGTCCGCCAAGCGCGTGGGCGTGATCACGTTCACGACCCACGGGCCGAACACCCCAACCGCTCCCAGCCCCAGCAGTAACACCAGGACGCCGCCAACGCGCCGGGCAATGGCGCGCCCCTTAGCGGAGATAAACGGCATTGTTGACATGGGCAATGTCATCTTGAATGGCGATGATGAGTTTCGTGACTTCCCGCTCGATCACTTCGTAGGCTTCACTTTGGGTGATGTTGGCTTCCTTTAACCCGGTTCTTAACGCTTGCATGGCGTAAGTCAATTTGAGCTTTAGCCGCTCGACGGCGTGGGTTCGGGCCTGATCGTCTATCGCGATACTTAAGTTAAAGGGCGAGAGCGCGCGCATTTCATCAATGGTGGCCGGTGGAATTAGAAAACCGGTTTTTGTTTCAAACGCTTTCCGGTCCGTCGCGCGCGTGACGTACTTTTGCAAGGCTTCAATGGTGTTATCCCGTTCTTCCACATACTTCACCTGATAGCCCATACCGGGTTTGGATTTTGCCGGGCCTTTTTCAGTGAGCTGGTAGGTTTGATAGCCGTAGATGTCGGTAACAAAATCCACCAGTTTCGCGGGGGAGCTAAACAATTGCGTGATCGGGTGTTTGTCGCCGGAGCCGGTGCTAAAGCTTCCCGTCTCGCCAGCCCCGCGATCCGTCAGCAGGTTGATACCCGCAGTGAGGATGTTTTTGGTCGTCTCAATCGGCGGCTGCCCGTTGCCACCGTAGCGTTTGCCCTCAGCCATGACCACGCCATTTTTCGGGCCTTCTTTGCGCACGGTTTTCATGCGCTCGTCGATGGTGTCACTGCCAAAGCCCATCTCGATGCGCATCCGATCCCCAATCCCGGCCATGACCAAATTGTGATACGGGTTTTGACCGAGCGCGATCTCGCGTTCGAGTTGCTGGCAGTCTTTGAAATTGATTTCAAACAACTTAAACGCTTCGTCCAGTTGCTTGGTAATCACGTTGTAGAGGGTAGGATTGATTTTGTTCAGGATGTAGGCGGGTAATGCCGCGACCGCCGCTTGGGCGGCGGCCACAAACATCTGTGGCAATTGCTTGAATTTGTTGATGGCGGATTTGATCATCTGTTCGACCGTATCAAAGGGGTCGAACTTGCCGCAGGAATAGCCAAAACCGGCCGAGAATTTAGCGTCGACTTGCAGTTTCTTGCTGTAGCTGGGCGGGCGCAGATTATCGGTCTCTGCCCCTGCGCCCACGCCAAACGCCCAACCGGAAAAACCCGCAGGGACGTCATCCGAGCGCACGCCCTGGCCGAGTTTGCCTTTGATGTCGTCCAAGCGGCTTTGGGCCTGGGCGGTGGGCACGAGGCTTAAGCGCGCGACCTGCTCACCCAGGAGGGTGTTCGCGCCCAAGGCCACCACCAGCAGCCAGGGCAAAAGCGGTGAGGTCAACTCGCTCGTGCGTTGCGGGTGGAAGGCTTGGTTCATTCGGGGGTCTCCAGGCAGAATTGACGCCGATGCTGCTCAATGCGCTGGGCGACGCGGATCGCTGCGTCCAGTTCCGTCATCCCGTGTTCCTGCATCCAGTGCAAGCGCTCGTTTTTCTCAGCCCCTTCGGTGTGGGCTAAGGCCAGGGCGAGCGCTGGGGGGACAAACCGTAACAGCGCCGGGGGATACTTTTCCGATAGCAACACCCCTTCCACATAATGGCCCGGATCTTTCAGCGCCCGAGTGAGCAAGTGCTGCTCCTCGGTCGTCAAGTCGCGAAATTGCGCGATTTGCCGGGCTTCGTGTGCGCCCATTGACAGCAGCAGCCAAAATTCAGCTTGCGAGAGGATTTGCTTGGCCAGATCGCTGGTATCGGAGAAATCCTGGGTGGCGAAAATGAGCCACGTATTGAGCTTGCGCCAGACTTTGGTGCCGACGATAAAGCCATGGATCATCAAAGGCGTTTTCGCGATGTAGTGCGCCTCATCGAAGCACACTTCGGTATGGCGACCGGACGCTTGATGGTGTTCGCTTTGGGCCGTGATGCTGGCAAGCAGCGAGAGCACCGCCAGCGTCAGCATGTCGTCGTTCCCGCTGTGGGTCAGTACGCCCAGCTCAATATGGAACACATCGACATCTGGCGCCAAGGCCTCGCCATAGCGGTTAAAGAGCTGCCCGCGTAAACCCTGGGTCCAGAGGCTGATGGCATCGGCCATGGCGCGCAAACGCAAGCGGATTTCCGGCAAGGGCTCTTGCGTCGCCATCGTTAACAGCGCCTCCCGCACCTCTAGAGGCCGGGCATGGGGATGACCGGCGCGTTCGCTGGCCTCCAAGGCGCACAGCAACGCGGTTTGGATAGCGGCGCGATCCGAGGTGGTCAGCGCGTCCATCTCGCGTTCGCGCCCGCCGGTGATCATGAGCTGCGTCATGTACACCATTTCATCGATGTAGGAGCGCTGTTCCCCTTCACCGCGATCCCCGATCTCACCACGATGCTCCGATAAGGCCTTGGCGGTTTCGAGGTAGGGCGGATAGCACACCGTTTGATCCAAGGGATTAAACACAATCTCCCGCACCTTCAGGCCACACTGGGCGTAATAAGCGCACATCAACCCAAAGGAATTGCCTTTTTCGATGATGATCTGTCGAGGGCGATTTACCGCCATCGAGGACATCAACATATTGATCAACGTCGCCGATTTTCCAGAGCCGGTGGGGCCAAATAACACGGTGTGGGCCACCCGCGCCCGGTCATCGGGATGGTAGAAATTGATGTCAAACGGCTGGCCATCGCGCCGGTGCCAACCCACAAAGCACGGATGAGCCGTGCCGGTCGAGCGCCCAAAAAACGGCAGCACCGCGGCCAGGTGGGCGGCGTAGGCCAGGCGCGAGCGCAACGCATGGCGACGGTCATAGCTCCAGTCGTAGACCATCGGGAGATTGCGGACGTAACTGTCATCGGCGAGCAAATCATAGCGAGCGGGGATGGGCGACAGGCCCACCAGCGCCAGGACGTTCGTGGCGGTTAAGGTGTGCTCATCCAGGGCCTGGAGGGTGGGGGCGCGTAGATAGACGCCCATCTGTACATTGAAAATGAACTCCTGCTGGCGGCGGGCGGCTTTGGCCAGGGTCAGTTGTTCAGCCGCCGCCGCCGCCCCGTCCGAGGTGGTCTTGTCGATTTTGAGCTGAAGCTGATCGAGATAGTGGTCAATCGCTACCGGCGCGCGCGGCACGACCGTCCAGACCAGGATGCTCTCGGGTGGCAGTCGGTCCCAGGGGCAGGCGATGACGCCCTTTTCCCCCTGAATATCCTGGGTGAGCGCTCCGTCAGCGGGGGGGTGGAAAATGCCTTGTAGCGTGAGAAAGCGGGTGTAACTCTCGCCAAAGCGCCATACCCCGCGATCCCGCTCCGCATCGCGCTCGGGAATCGGCACGGGCGGCGTCTGAAGGAGATGCTGTGAGAAATCCCACGCGGCGGTGCGTTCTTCCGGCGGCGGCAACGGCCCCATCGCCGCCAGGTAATCCCGCGCACACGCAAAGCCGGGGACGGTGGGGGTGAGCCACGGCAAGAGCCACTGGCGCACGTCTTCTTCCGACAAGCGCCGTACGCGCACCCCAATCGTTTCCAATCCCGCCAAAAAAGGATGAATCGCCTGATTGAGTAACTGGGCGGGGGTGTGGCGCCGATGACGCCAGACCGACGCGGGCGCCTTGCGATACAGGCAGCAGTGGATTTGCTGCTCAATCGCACACCAGCCCTTGGGCCGGTCCCCCGCCTGGGTGACGCGCGTATCAGTAAAGATGCCACGGCGATCCCGCAAGAGGTTCTCGTGGGCGCGCACCTGCGAAAACCAGGCTTGGGTGTAGGGGGTATCCTGATGCGCAGGCGGCGTCACAGCCCGCAACCGATCCACCAGGCCCGGTGGCTCCCGGTTTTCCAGATACATCTGCACCACATAGGGATACTGATCGTCCTCGGTGGGCAGCAAACCCAACACCTGATCCAGTTGGCGATTAAATTCTGCTAACCGCTCGGGCGCACGGGCATCCAGATCGGCCGCCCCCAGGCGAAAAATCGCCCCCACCGAAACGCCATCGTCTAATAAAAACACCTGTTCCACCGGGTCGTAATCGGCCAAGGGCAGGTAATCGCCAAACGCAGGATGACTTCGAAACAGCGCGCGGAAGGCGTCTTTGCTCAACGGATAGGGGCCGGTGAACGGCCAATCGCCGATCAGCCGATTAAAAAGATGCGCATACCACGGCGGCGCGCGATACGCGGCGGCCGCGGGATTGGGGCTGGTGGCGCTCATGGGCCGACCCCCGAATACACCCCTTCACCCGGCCGGGCGTAGTACAGGCCCTCCCGCAGCGGAAAGGCGGTGTAGTAACCGGGTACGGGTAAGTCACCCCGCACATGCGGGTACACATACCCCAGGATTTCGGGGTTGGGCAGGCGCTGAAAATCCTGTTGTAACGACCCCAGCGCGGCCAACCCCCCTTGCGAGTTGGCGTCCGCCGTGGCCACAATCGCCTCGCCCGACCAGCCGATCGGGATCACCGGTGCCCCGCCCCCGCGCGTGTCCACGGGGTCCTCCTCAGGCGGCGCGACGTCCGAGGTGCCCGCCCCCGCGTCGGTGCGAACAGCATCCTCTGGCTGGGTGCGGTGTTTGCGACCTTCGTCGTGCCGTGGGGCCTGCTGACCGCTGAGATGGCGTTCGTAGGTTTCCAGGGTGGTCGGCCCCTCATCCGGCAACAAGTCTTTTTCGCGCGGACCCGACGCACACCCGCTGATTCCGATCATCAGCGCCAGCCCCAGCGATTTAAAACCGGGGCGTCCGGAATTAATCCAAAACGTGGGCATGGGTGTCCCCTCCACTATAGTCGTAGCTGAGCTTGCGCCCGTTGGTGTCGTAATCGATCGGAATCTGTTCTTCGACAAAGATTTGCACGTCAATCCCCGGCGGAACGTAGATCACATCAAAGGCCCCCTCGGCGCGCTCAGCGACATACTGGGCGATCTCGCTGGTGGCGCCGCCGATCCCTTTGCCGAGGGCGTACTGGTAGGTATTGCCGGAAAGGTACGTGGATAACGTGCCGCTATCGCGCTGCGTGGTCAGTTGGGATTGGGCATAGGCGTTCGCCAGCCCATCCAAAAAAGCCGCCACCCCTCGATCTTTCAAATAAGAACCAGCGTTGTTGAAATAGCGTCCCCGAATGCACGGCTTACCCCAGGGATCGGTCAGATACCCCAGGTTCTCGACCACCGAAGCCGCCGCTTCCGTAGCGCCCTTGCCCTTGCGCACGGTATGAATCCGGCCATCTTCGAAGGTGAACGTCACCGTATCGATATAGGCGCGCACGCAGGATTGTTCGCGCACGCCCACCGCGTAGCCCGTCCAGACCGCATTCACAATGCCGGGAATGCGATGGCCGTTGGTCGCGAGGTTGGTCGCGCCCGTGATGAGCTTGAAGCGGAACGGATCGCGCAGGTTATTGCGAAACGGCACCCGTCCAATCAACGGTGTCATCGTGGCGTTATGAACGAGGGTGGCCGCATCGGGGAGCGTGTAGACGGGGATCACGGCGCTGGCCCCGTCTTTGCCCGGACGCACGGTGAAGGGATAGGTTTTCGGCGCCAGCGAGACGTTGGCATAGGCCGTGGTCTGGGCGGGCGCAGTGCGTGGGCGATCCCCCCCATACGGCGTGAGCGAGACATAGGCGCTGTTCAAACCGTCCAGGCGCCGACTGGCGCGACCGGGACCTTTCGTCGTGTCGGCCTCCGTCGACACACCGCCCTCCAGGGCCTCGGCGCCGGACGTTCCCGGCAGCGTCGCGCCGTTACGGCTTAACGTCGTTAAGCGATCGCTAAACCCTTCAAGACCGGGAATCTGGCGCAGTTGGCTTAAGACATCCGGCGCCAGTTGCGCCGCGCCCAAGACGCCCTCTTTCGGTGGGGGCGGGGCTTTTGCAGCCGGGGGAGTCTCCGGCGGTGCAAGCACCCGATTGGCTTCCGGGCGATCCTCGAAGGCGGAACGACCTATAGCCTGGCGGTTGTCCGCCGTCGTTTGCCGTAAACTGGCCAGCTCACTTTTTAAACGATCCACCTCGCCTTTGAGGCTGGCATCCGGTGGACGACTTTCCGCGTCCTTCATCCGTTGATCCAGCGCCTCTTGCGTGGTGCGCAGGGCTTGCTGGAGACGCTCAATTTCTTGTTGGGATTGCTGTGCCGCAAGCCGCGTCGCGTCCTGGACCGCCTGCTGCGTCTTGCGTTCGGCTTGCGCCTGGTCCTGGATGCGCGCGCTTTCCGCCTGGCCGAACCGATAGTGAACATCCTGAAGCAGCGTGGTCATTTTACGCAGCTCATCGGCATAGGTCGGATCATCGCCCCGGCGCGGGGGTGGACTCTCGGTGTGCGTCTTGACGGTGGAGGGTGTCGGTCCCTCGCGGGTGAACACCCAATAGATCCCGACCAGACTCGCACCCACCAAGCCGAAGATGGCGAGCTTAGCGGCGGGGGGTAAGGGCAAATTCATTGTGAGACACCGCTTGATTAAAAGGTTGATCCGTGACCATCGCCCAGATCGTGCCGTTATGACCGCTGCCTTGTGGGCCGAGGGTCGGATGCAAGGTCGCGACAAACCGAAAATCACCCCGTAACGCGCGCGGTTCAAAGGGCACGGGGAAGGGGCTGGTGTTGACCACACTCACCGCGGTGACATACCACGGCTCGATCTTCCATTGCGCCAAGGGACGGGTTTGTAGCGCCCCCCCTTGCAGGCGCACCCAGCGCGCGGCGGCCAACGGATGGACCGTGATCCGACTGGCCGTGAGTTTGGGGATCAGGCGGGCAGGGCCGGTGTAGTGCGCCAGCGCAAAACGAGCGAGCGTGGCGTAGTTCGGTCCGCTGGCCTCGCCGGGAGCGGCGTCTTTTTTCAAAAAAGGCGGTAGCAACGCGGAAGCCGCCCGCTCTAGACGACGCCGATCATCCAAAGGATTGGACTTGGCCGCTTCCAGTACCGGATCAACAATCACCAACGGTCCGGGCGCGGCCCCATCGCGACCCGCTTCCACTTGGAGCTGATAGAGGGTCCCGCTGACGGACGTCGCCAACACGCGCACGGGTGAAAACGGCGCTTTCGCCGTCCAGTGCAGTGTGCCGGTGGGGGCGAGCACGATCTGCGATTGCCCTTCCACGTCCTTGGGGATATCCAGTTCCGCAATCGGCTCTGGAAAATCAATCCGTCGTTCCTTCCCGACCAACAACGGTACGGCCAGAGGATTGTTTTGCCAGGTGACAGTCGTCGTCCCCGCCGGTCCCGCCGTTTCCGTCGTTCCCGCCGTGATCGGCCCAGCGGCCTCTGTCGGTGAGGAAACGCCCAGGGACGTGGGCGCGGCCGGGGCCACGGCGGGGGTCCCCGAGGGGGACGTGGCCGTCGTCGGTGACAGCCCATCGATCGGCAGGATCGCCGCAGCGATCTGTGCGGCCTCCGCCGCATCGGGCGTCTGGGTATAGGCCAGGGGTAGAGCGGATAAATTCCCCAGCGCCAGACCGATGAAAAGCGATAAACGCACGGGCAACGTCGTCATCAACACCTCCCTCATCAGGTTGCGGGTTTTACATCCACCGGCTGTGGGCCGGGCGCGACATAGCAATCAAACGCCAGTTGGAACGGGTTTTTATCGAGCGGAATGCCGGGCGCATAGACGATTCGCATCGGGTAATGAATGCGCCGGTTGCCAATCTGGACGCCTTTCACGTGATGCTCCACGTGGAATTCCAGATGCACTTCCCAGACATCGCGCCCGATGCGATGGACTTTGGCCGGGTCAAACACTTCATCGCCCGTTGGCAGCAGTTGCTGGGCACGGCTTTCATAGAGGCTGGCATTGCGTTGGCGGTGGAGCGCCAGATCCTCGCGGCAGCGGGGTGTTAAAAAATCCCGATACTGATCGAGGTTACGCACATAATCCCGCCCGCAATCCTCACGGCAGTAATTGAGCTTGACGAGCAAATCCTCCGCAAAGGCATAGACGCTGATCGGCCAAATCTCATTGGGCTTGAGCACATGCGGCTGCGTCATATCCGGCGGCACATGCACACTCAACAGCGTGGGAATACGCCAATACGCAACCCCCAGTAGGCCGATCAATCCCATGAGCAAGTAGATGATGATCTGGTAACGGCGCAACTCCTGTTCGAGTTGGCCGCGTTGGGTTTTGGCCTCAGGCATGAATGTTCCTTATCAATCTCAACATCAACGTGGGCGCCGCGTAAGGCGGTGCGTACGTTGGCTTTGATAGATTTGCCCGGCGCGCACGAAGGGGGCGCCTAAGCGGTGAATCGCTTTCCGGTGGTGCTCGTAATAGAGCGGTTTCCCGGACCGTGCGCGTTGGAGGGTGTAAATCAAAAACCGCGTCAAACCCAACCAGGCCAACAGACCCACCGCAAACCAAATCGCGGCAAATCGCAAGCTCAGCATCGCGATGAGCGTCAAGGGCAACACCACAAGGCTGGCCTGTCGGATACAGCGCTGGATTTCACTCCAGGTGCAGCCAAATTGCACAATCGGCTCGCGATCCAGTTCGTTTAAAGCGAGGCTGGGTTTGATCATGGGTTTTAACCAATGGTGATGGTGGGGCTGATACTGAAGTTGTTTAACCACTCAATAATGAGAGCAATCAACACGCTAGAGACCACCAGTACCGAGGCGACAAAGGCGATGGTTTTGAGGAAAACGGCCCACTCGCCCCGCTGGCGGGCTTCGCTAAGGGCGGAATACACATCACCAATGCCGCCCATGACCCCGAACCCGAAAATCACTGCCGCCCCCGCGATCGCCATGATGACCAGCACGGTGATGACTTTTTCAAGAAAAGTTTTGTCTTTGAGCGAGCTGGGTAGAATCTTATCCAGCGAAAAGGACGTACCCGCCGATTGGGCGAGCGCCAACTCTGGACTGAGCAGAAGGGTGACCACGACCGCCAGCATCAGGATCGTTAAGAGCTGTTGCGAGGCGCGAAGCCGCCAGGCGGTATCCACCGCGGTGTCGACCCGTTTGATATTTAACGTCGTCATCGATAAAACACTCCTAGAGTGAACAACAAGGTCATAAAGGCTGCTGCGACCAGCAGCAGCACGCGAGGCGCCTGAAGAAAAGCGCCCGGTCCGGCGTTCCGACCGGCCTGGAATAACCAGGCCAAGACCAGCACGCCGCCCACGGCCAGGCTGACCGCGAATAAGCCCCCGGCAAAATTCGGGGCCTCCACCGGGGTGGCCGCCTTGAACGCAGTGAGGACTTCGCTTAACGAGGCGGACTCCACTGCAAGGGCCTGAGCGATTCCCATCCCACCACCGATTAAAGCGTCCACGGTCACCGTCGCAGTGTGAGAGAGTCAGCCACCGTCGGCGGTGGACTGGCTAAAACAGCCGTGTGGGTTTCATTGAGATAAGCCCGCGCCCGCTCGCGCGTGATGCGCAGTTGGTCTAAAAATGCAACATAATTGAAACGGATCGGCCCGGTATCCTGGGCATATTTCGTCGCCAGTCGTTCGCTGTGATCGATGAGATAGTCCAGTTCCTGGATCACGGCGGCAATCGCTTGACGCTGGGCCAGATCAGGTGCCCCTACCGACGGGGTGGATGTGACGAGCAGTACCCCGGCCATCAAGACCGCGCCCACCCGAACTATCCGCACAGGCTCTGGAAAAAAGGTAAACGGTTTCATTGCATTATCCTCGTTGAGCATCGGCCATGAATTGGCGAACCCGACGCACGTAGTTTTGCGTTTCCTTGTAAGGCGGAACGCGCCGCCCGAAGCGGTTCACCGCCCCCTCGCCGGCGTTGTAACCGGCCACCGCTAAGGTGAGATCGTGATCGAAGTACGCCAACAGCCATTTGAGGTAACGGCTGCCCGCACGCACGTTGGCCTCCGGATCAAATCGCTGCGCGCGCGGCAACCCAAACCGCTCCGCAGTGGCCGGCATCAATTGCATCAAGCCCATCGCGTTTTTGGGCGAGACCGCCGTCGGGTTATAGGCCGACTCCGCCGCGACGATGGCATGGACTAATGACGGGGCGAGGCCTTCTTCCTGGGCAATCCGATTCACCAGCGGCCCCCAGCGCCGCGCCAGCGGCCCACGCGGGTGCTCACTCACCGATCCAGAGGGGGTGGCGACGGCGAGCGACGCGGCTTTACCGCGCGCCGCATCCCGCGTGGCCAGCGCCAGGGCGACTTGGCGGGCGGCCTCATTGAGCGTGACGCGCGCCGAGGTGGCCGCGAGGATCGGTAAACCCGGCACACTGTTTAAGGCCAAGCCGAGCGGACCGACAAAGACCGTCAGTCCCGCGGCCTGCCCCGCTGCGACGGCGTGCGCCATCGCGGGGCGATCCGGGGCATAGAGGGTTTCGCAAACGGCCTGCTGGCACAGGCGCACCGTCCACGGCCAGGGCGTTGGGGTCTTGGCAAAGCGGGATTGGCGTCCAGAGCGTTGTACGGCCAACTGGTACAAGGCCGTGGGCGAGAGCTGATAACGCGCTGCAATCTGCTGATAGAGCAGCGGAATTTCGCCCGCGTGCACACTCCCTAGCAATGCCCACAAACCCAGCGCGCCGCCGAGTCGCACCCGAAGCCGACAGATCCTCGCCCGCTGACCGGTCGTGCGTTGTCTCATGGCGACTCCGCCCCGGTGGCGCGCTCGGCCGTCGGTTGATCACTGCGTCCGTTTCGCCCCATCGGCGCGAGCACCCGCCGTCGGCTCTCCTCGACTTGCGCCATGAGCCCACGCAGTTGCCGATGCCGCGCTTGCTCTCGGTAGAGGGCGTAATAGCTTTTCACCCGCCGCACATACAACTGGGTTTCGCGATAGGGCGGGATTTGGCGGCCGTATTTCAACACCGCCCCCTCCCCCGCGTTGTAGCCCGCTAACATCAAATCCAGGTTGCCGCTAAACAACCGGGCGAGCACCTTTAAATAGCGAATGCCCGCGCGGATATTTTTATGGGGATCGAAGCGTTCCGCGGCAGTCAAACCAAACCGGGCCGCAGTGGCGGGCATAAATTGCATCAGTCCCCCGGCCCCGACCGATGAGCGGGCCAGCGGGTTGTAGCTCGATTCCTGGGAAATCACCGCATGCACCAAGTCCGGGTCAAAATTTTCACTCAAGGCGATCGCGTCAATCAGTGGCGTGAGCTGTTGGCGCCGCCGACTCATCAACGGACTGAGCACTCCCGCCGGAACCCCCGCGCTTAAATCCCCTAACGCGCGTTGACGACTGTCGGGATAGGGTCGCTGGAACCGGGAGAGCGGTGTGCGTTCAGCGTACGCATCCTCCGTCGGATCGGGCGCGCGGCGGCTCCGACGCCCATCGCTGGAATCGGAGCAACCGGTCAACGCGATCAGCGTGCTCAAGGTACTCACTAAGAGCCACTCCCGGTGGGGGCCACGCATCACAACGTGCCGATCACGACGCCCTGACGGCGTAGGAGAGCGACCGGCGGCGTGAGACCAACCCCATCAAAGATCAAGGGGTCATACCGGCGGGGTTCGATTCGGGCACTTGCCGCTGTGCGCCCGGCGGCGTCCAGCCCCGAGGCCGGCCAGTGCGATAACCAGGTCGCTAGCGCGTCCGGCTCGGTAAACCCCCGCCCATAGAGATGCACCTTGACGCCGGTGATCTGCAAAATTGCGCTTAATTTGGCGTAACACGGCGTCGTACACGCAGGCGTGACCAGGAGATCCACCGTATCACCCGGTTGGGGGTCGGCGGGTCCTTTCGACGTGACCGTCTCCGGCGAAACCGGCGAAAATGCAGGCCGTTCCGGCGTGCGAGCCGCTAAATAATCTGGGGAGTTCGCCGCTTGCGGCAGCTTGGAGAAATCCACCGGTGGCTCTAAACCAAAGCGCTTCATCTGTACGCGGGCTACCAGTTGCGCAAAGCCGGTCTGTTGCGCGATCCGCTGGCGCTCGGCTAAGAGATAGCTCTCGGCATAGCGCGCCCGCTGGGTGGGATCGGTTTCGATCAGACCTAACACCATCACCGGATCCAGATGAGCGTAAAAATACTGCCCCTCGACGGCCATAAACTGGCGATAGCGTTGCACTTCCGCCACGCTCAAGCCCCAATGGGTCGCCAGCTCTTGCTCACTCGCCGCGCCCCAGGTGGTGTGCTCGATGGTGGTGGCGCTGATCCGACCGGGATCGGCGCTCGCGGCCGGGTCTGGCGCTGCCAGTACGGTGACAGCGACCAGCGCAAGCCAGGGCATCCGCATTAGCAGCGATCTCCCACGCAAAAGACCGGTTCTGGACGTTCGACGGCGACCGTTACCGGCGCTGGTGCGACCGCCACGGGGGCCGGTGGTTCAGGCGACACCTGAGGCGTTAATGCCTTCCGTAGACGCCCTTTGCGCTTGCCCATGGCCACCGCACGGGCTGCGCGTGGAACCGGTGCCGACCGGATGACCGGCGGCACAGGCTCGCTCAAGTCCGGGGATTGCGCCGGCGCGAGCGCAGGCAGGGTGGGAAGCGCGGGTGGAGCGGATAACCCATCTGGGTGCGACCAATACACCCGCTCGGCCCACAGCACGGTTAAATCGCGCTGGGGATACGGGGTTTGGGCCGTTCGCACGGGTGCCACCTGGCAACCACTGGTGAGGACGACAGCGGACAAGGCCGCGATCAGGCGCGTGTTCATTGGCCGCCTCTCGGTACCACCGCGACCGGCGGCTGCGCATCCAGGGCGGCGGCCCGCTCCTGGCTGACACCAGGTTGAAATGACCGGCGTACTTCAAAGCTCACTAGACGGTTGAGCGGATCGATCACCAACAGCCAGGCCGGTCCGGCTAACCGTTCCAAGACCTCTTTCAGCGCCCGTGGTCCGACAGTTCGTTGGTTCTCTGGATAGGGCTGTCGATACAGCCGATCAATCTCAGGATCAGCGGCCGCCTGAGCGGCTAATTGATAGCCAGACCCATTCAAAACCTCCAAAAGCCCTTCCAGGACCGTGCGGCCCTGGATCGTCTTATAGACGGACTGATCCAGATCCGTGGCGAGCGGTGCTTCGGTGATCACCGCATAGCCGCTGTAAACCGGGGAAACGGCATAACTGATCGAGCTAATCAGCAAGCTGACAACACCACAAGAAAATCGATGGATCATAAAACTTCCCTTCAAGTGGGCTGATTTATTTATATTAAAAATAACCCTAAATTTATAAAAAATAAATATACATTTAAAAAAATTTATTATTAATACTTTTATTAATTAATATTTTTTAAAATTTAATTATTTTTAAAATAAAAATTAGAATAATGCGGGCGGTAGGCAGGCTGTACAGAGGAAGGGAAGCGCAACGCTTCGGAAGGACAAGGGCAGCAAAACATTGAAACGGACTTGGGCTAAATTGACTTCATCTTTGATTAAGTCATGATGAGTTCACTGCAAATACGTTATATTTTTGAGACTTTTTGCAGAAATTAGGCTTTTGTCTGCCACAATTAAGGCTTTAAGCGACTGCATCGGTTGCTTTGCTCTTTCCCTTTGTCTTGTGCCCCTAAACCTATGTCCTCCCCGGAACTCCTGACTCGCCTTTTCCTAGCCGCTCTTGATGATGCCGCCCGTCTCTCATCATTGCTGGATGTCGCTCTTCAACAAGGTGCGCAACCGGCCTTCGAGTTGTCGCCACAAGGCGTGATCTGGTATTTAAATCAAGCCGCTGCTGAGGCTATCGGAATGGACGCCCAACAAGCCGTTAATACACGGCTGGCCAATTACATGCAGGATGGGTTGATGACCCAACGCCGACTGGAAGCGTTAAGTCGGTCACAATCAGAAACGTGGCATGATGCCTGGCGCCACGGTAAGGCGGTTGTGTCTTGTGAGTTGACGGCCTTTGCTATTCCAGCGTCCGTGGCTAACGAGCGATCCCGTATCATCCTTTGGGCTAAGATGCCCGAATCGGTGTTGGAAAAATCCGCCGCCCAGCCAGGATTCAATGATGTCTTTCCAGTGCAAGGTTTGTTATCACCCGACGCGCCCGTTCTAGGACGTGATCTTGAACGCTTGCGCGAACGATTCGATATCAGCACCAATCGCTTTTGCGAGGTATTGGGTATTAGCACCGTCACCTGGTATGGCTGGCGCAAACGGCCGGATACACCGATTAGTAGCCGACCGATTGTCTTGCACTTACGCTTGCTAGATACCCTACCGGAGTTGGCCCGCTTGGGTGCACAGCCCATTGATCTTCAGGAAGCGTTGCGCACGCATTTGGGGATTTCGCTCACTTTTTCAGAATTAGCGCTTTGGCTCGGTGTGGAACGCCGTTCAGGTTATGCGTGGTCACGCGGCTATCCGGCCAGCGATCAAGTTCGCGCGCTTACCACGTCGCTGCTATATATTGTCTTGAACCGACCACGGGATGCGTGGTTTCGCTATCAGTATGTGCTCGAACGACAAGCGACATTGGAAGGGGTGGACATCGCAAACACCAAATCGTGGTCTACAGCGCACACCGAGATGGAGGATGAGGAAAGAGGCCAAGGCGATCTTGAGGCGAGAAAATCCACGCCAGATGCCGCTGCCAAACGGTCGAGGAGCCGGACTTTGGGCACAGTCAACCGACGCGGCAGACCTCGCTTGCGACCACCTGAACCCGACGCTTAGGTGTCAGGTGGCTTGATCCGCCGACGCTTACGGTACGTCACCGTCAGTGGAGAAGCGCGCGTTTCTTCACGGCCCTGGCTGAGCTGGTGCGCCAGTTTTTTTAAGCGATTGCGTTCGTTCTCTTCACGTCGGTGCTGCTTTTCAGCCGCACGCCGCGCCTGTTCAGCGATCCGCGTTGCCTTCGTCGCCTGCTGCGCTTTCTCTAAAGCCCGGTGTTGCTTACGCCGGACTGACGCTGCGTGCTGGCGCTGCTGATGGGTCGCTAACTGTTTCTCGGCTTCCACTTGTGCGAGCGCACTGATTTCTCCGGCGGGATGACCTTCCAAATCAAAACGCTGCCGGTCGCGCCGATGGATAAGCGCGAGCAGATAACCCGCGCGACCGGTATGGTTGGCTAGCACGCGGCGCAAAATAGACGGGTCGACCCTCTCACCCCGTTTTTCCAGTTGAGCGAGGATATCTGCCTCAATGCCGAGCTTGAGCGGAAGCAGTGCGTTATAGTTCGATGGGAAGGCACTGGGGAAATACCGCATCAACAAGCGGTGTAATGCAGTAGCTTGCTTTTTAGGCACAGACATAGCTTAACGTGAGTCCCGGCTAAGAATGGAGAGATGGCCGACGACCGAGAACCTGCTAAGGTCCGCAGTTACCCTACCAACCGATGTTGATGGCTTCCGGTGCGTGTTCCGGCTCCCTAGACTTTACTAGCTTTTGACGGCTTATAGGGACCAGCACGGACGCGTAGGGTTGTTAGTGCGCAAACGGGCTTTATCGAAACCTTCAATGACCCTGTGGTGAGTTCAGGTCATCTGAAGACCGAGCGCGCCACCTTAGGCGTTCATAAAAAGTTGATAAACGGCATTCACAGTAAAATGCAGAAAAACCGCATACTCCAAACGACGTGTTAGGTAATACACCAACCCATATCCCAAACCGGCTAAGGTCGCCAATACAACAAACGCAGGGCCACCGCCCCAATGCACTCCACCAAAAAGAAGACTCACACCAAGCAAAGCCCATCGATCCCCTGAAGACCCATATAGGCGACGTAGCCAACAGATCAGCGCAGTCTGAATCAAACCGCGGAAAAAACTTTCCTCAATAACACACACGAAAACTAGATTATAAGCGAGTTGATAAGCAACGACGGGTGCTGCGGCACCAGACAGGCCCAACCGGGCATAGCCTGACACGATGGCCAGCGGAATCAGGGTTCCCAATGTGACGAACAGGATAAGTGCAAAGAGATACGGAAGCGGCACATTGATGGAAACCCAGGGATTTGGATGGACGGGTGTAAGAACTAACCATGGCAGGATCAACAGTAAGATCGGCTTGGCGGGTGAAATCAATAGTTGACTTTGACGAAGATCAATCGTCGCGTCTCTTAAACCAGGAATTGCGTCAAACCCAAACAATAAAAGCAGAGTAATCAACACGGTCCAGTCAAAAACAGGTCCGACGAGGCTTTGCTGCTTTTTGATGACCCAAGCGAGCGCCGCAGTTGCGCCAGTTCCAAGAAGCGTCAACCCCTGGGGGTCGCCCTTGCTACTCATTTTTAGAAACATAAGACAGAGGAAGCCACCGGTGACCCACGAAAGCCGATGTCGCTTGTACAATATCCCCAGCCAATAAAAAAATCCGCTGACGACCAATCCCACACCCATCCCCATTGTCAAAATTTGACCCCTTTTTAAAATTCTTGTGGGAGACCCTTGATAAGGTCGGTTAAACTTTTAGTGAATATCTCTTAAGTCTGTTGAGGTTTTTGGTAAAATGGTATTGTCGGTCTTTGATTTTGATCATCTGTTAACTCAAACAGGGGGCGACCTTGCGTTCGCCCATGAAACACTTTCAAAATTTAGAAATCAATTGCACACAGGCTATCAGGCTCCCTTGCAGAGCGCTTGGGAGAGGCAGGATTGGTTACTCCTTCGTCAACTAAGCCATAGGCTCAGAACGCCAGCGAACCATTTAGGTGCGCAACGAATTGCCGCCGCTGCGGCAGCCATGGAACAGTGGCTGATCCAGCATGAAGACTTGTCCCTCACACTTTATGAGGCACTTACGCGATCAATTGATGAATTTTTAGTAGACGCTCGCTGAAAAACCGGTCCCAGGGTTGTAAAACAAGCTCTGGATTGAGTCTGGTTTTTATAGCAAATCATTTTTTGGGTTTCATCATAGCGCGGTGGACCTGTAAGCAGCTTGGCCAAGGCCTACGCCTTCGAGGCTGGCGGCGTAGGGTATGGGGATAGGCCCATGATGATGGAATCGATGTTGTTTGTTCTTTTCATTCTGTTCTTTGGTTTCAGTCTCAGTGTCGACTGCATCGCAGCGGACGGCGATTCCCCTATAGAAACCAAATCTCTTTCTCCTGAGATCGTTTTAACCCCTTCGCGCTTACCGCAGCGTTTAGCTGAATCTGCAAGTACGATCACGTTAATTGACCGCGCCATGATCGAAGCCTCCGGCGCGCGGCGCCTGGTCGATGTCCTGCGCCTAGTTCCCGGTTTTCAGGTAGGCTATAAAAGGAACGCCTTACCGACAGCGGCTTACCACGGGCTGACGGATGAGTATTCCCGACGGATATTGCTTCTAGTTAATGGGCAACGAATTTTTCAATATGCCCGGGGCGTGATTACGTGGAATAACCTGCCGGTTTCTCTGGAAAATATTGAACGGATTGAAGTGATTCGTGGTCCAGACGCCGCTGCGTACGGCTCAAACGCCCTTGAAGCGGTCATCAATATCCAAACTGGAAATGCTTCGGAATACCCAGGACTCTCTAGCCGACTGACGGTGGGTAGCAATGGGGTCAGTGAAGCCTTTGTCCGTCATGGCGGCCGATTCGGCGCACTCAATTATATGGCCTCCTTCTCGACCACTGGCGATACGGGTTATGACTCGCTGGCCGATGACCGCCGCAATTCGATTTTTTCATTGCTCGGCGAGATGCCCCTGGCAGGCGGAGAACTTCAGTTACAAACAGGCTTGGCATACGGTCTTTATGATACGGAGGAACCCCCAGTACCGGCCGTGCGCGGTGATGCGCACTTTTCCGAAACCAATCATTTTCAAACCGTGAAATGGCGCAAAACGATTGATACGGATAACGAATGGGCTGTGACGGTTTCACACAATTTTTTTGACTATCGCGATCCCGGTTATTTGGTACCCACCCAAAAAGGTATCACATTCCATTTCGCTCAAGGGATCAAGGAAGAACGCTACGAAATGGACTTTCAGTTTTTTCATCGTTTTTCGGAGACATTCCGGAGTATTTTCGGGGGGGGTTACTACGATGAACAGGTCTACGCGCCCGGTAATTTTGATACCGACAACCATCTGAGCAATACGGTTTCCTGGCTGAACGGGCATCTAGAGTATCGACTATCACCCCAGAGTATCATCAATCTAGGGGCCATGGTTGAACAATCCTCCTTAACCAGCGACTGGCTGTTTTTGCCCCGGGTCTCCTTTCACCACCATTTTGATTCCCAGCAGACCGTGCGGGTCGGTTATGCAACCGGCTCCCGCCAACCGACCCTCTATGAGAATAACGGCCGCGCGGCGGGTGTGAGCACTACACCGCCCCTTAAAACGTATGCGGTGATTGCGACAGGCGGATTGAACTCCGAAACCAACCGTTCCGTGGAGGTGGGATACCACTGGGAAAAAGAGCGTAGCCAGATAGACGCCCGTTTTTTTAGGGATCGGTATTCTCACTACATTGGCACCTATTATCGACCGGTTTCCGGGATACTGACTCTGCTTCCCGGCAAAGTATTGGATTTTGCCAACGAAAGTCCGATCCAGGTGCAAGGGATGGAACTGCAAGGCGATTGGACCAGCGGCGTTGGAACACGCCTTTTTGGCAGTTATGCCTTCACCCACATCAATGCAGACGGTACGCGCTTTAATGCCGGCTATGAGCCCAGCGCCCCACGACACGGCGTTGGCTTACTCGTGAGCCAGGACTTGGGAGCCGGTTGGCAGTTTAGCCTGAACTACGATTACCAATCGAAAATGCAGTGGTATCGCGACGCGCCGATAGCAGCCTACCATCAGCTGGGCGCCCGGCTCGCTAAACGAGGGAAATTGCATTCCACAACGTTCGTGGCGGAACTGGTCGGCACCAACCTGCTGGGACCTCTAGAAGATTATTTACCCACCCAATCCTGGGATCGGACAGTTTTCTTTCGATTAAGTCTCGATCAATAAGTCTTGCCCCATGTTTCGGCCAGGATGGCTCACTGTAGTGGCGGTGTGGTTGATGGTCGCTGCCGTGCCGCCTGGGGTCGCTGTCGAGTTGCTGATCCTGGGCAGTTCCCAACAGCCGCTGTGGCAGCACTGGGTCCGCCTCCGTCAACCCACGATTTTTTCCCTGCCCAGCGCGTCGTCAGCCACCCCTTTGCAAGGCTTTTTCGTGGGTCTTTCTCCCTCAGCGCCGAACATTCGTCCCACCAGCGATTGGACGGCCCTTTGTCGAAGCGGGATTCAGGCGGTAATTACCGCCGATGTGGCCGCCGCGCGAGCCGCCCTTCGCGACTGTCCGCTGCCGATGGTGCTTATGGGGATCGCCCCAAACGAACTAGCCCCCCTGCTATTGTCCGCTCAACAACAGAGGCTTCCGGTCGCTGCAATTCGCCTGGAAGCCGATCCACGCTTGAATTTGCAGCTCATGCGCACTCTGTTACCGCAGGCCCGGAAAATCGGTTTATTACGGGCCGCCAACGCGCCGGATTGGCTCACGCCGCTGCGCGACGAAGCGCACCGTTTAAACTTTGAGATTCAGGAAATCGTGGCGAATAGTGATCTGGAAGCCGTACGGGCCTTGCGCAGTCAACTGATCGGGTTAGAGGCCGTGCTGTTGCCGCCTGATCCGATCCTCATCAACGAATGGTCGCTCAAGCCGCTGCTTATGATGACTGTGCGACAAGGCATTCCCGTATTCGGGGGCCTCACCGCGCCCTATGTGGACGCCGGCGTCATGGCTAGCGTGGTGGCGGATGAAAACAGAGTTTTTGATCAAGCGCTGGTGCTCTCAGAAAGCCTCAAACGTGACTCGCTGGCTCCCGTATATCCTATAGCCGTTCGCGTGGTTATCAATGCAAATATTGCACGGATATTGGGTTTTTCACCAGAGATTCTGGTACGTGCGCAATCTCTATTTAAGCGATCCTAACGTATGCTGCCTTATAGCGTTAAGCCTTGTCGTATCAGTATTCACCGCCAAATTATCTTTATTGGTGTGCTGCCTGCTCTGGTGATGGTCGCCGTCTCTGGCATTGTCCTTTATCAATGGAATATCCGTTACAACTATCAAATTTTAGCTTTGCAGGGTCAGATGTTAACAACCCAACTCGCCCGTGCCCTGGAATACGTTTTAACGATTGACGCGCGTGAACAAATTGCTCAAATCGTCCAATCGACAACGAATCCGGCTGCGCAAATTCTAGAAATGACGATTTCAGAGGTGACCGTAACCGATTCAGCCGGTCAAAGCCTCTATCAATCGACTCTGAACACACCATCCTCTGCACTGTTTTCGAGACAGCAGGAATCCTCTGAATCCAATTTGGTGTTTTCCGTTCCCATCATTTTACAACCGGTCTCTCTCGGCATTGAAACCACCACTTCTGCTCGAGAAATCGGCCAGGTGACTTTGCGGCTCTCTTTAGAGATGGCACGGACACGCTGGTACAAGGATATGTTCTCTAATCTACTCCTCGTCACCGCCATCTTCAGCATTGCTACAGGGTTGGCGTATTCAGTCGGTAGGCGCTTATCAAGTGCCATTACGAAAGTCGCACAGGCTATTCAGAACATCCAACAGGGTCACCTATCCACTCGCCTGCCACAAACTGATATCAATGAACTGGGAACCTTACAATTAGGGGTTAATCTGCTGGCTCAGACGCTCGAACAGGGACAAAGTGTCTTGGAGTTGGAACTGAGTAAAGTGCGTGGTAAACACCAAGATGCCATGTTGGCGCTTGAAAAGACGAATCACAACCTAGCACAAGTCAATCAAGAACTCGCTCAAGCCAGTGAGGCAAAGAGTTTGTTTTTGGCAAAAATGTCACATGAAATGCGCACGCCGATGTGTTCTGTACTCGGATCAGTAGCTGAATTGATGCGAGAGGAAGGCGATCTTAATAAACTTCGAATGTTAAGAAATATTCAAACCGCCTCCAAAGCCGTCAACCGTCAAGTAGACGACATTCTCCATATAATTTCGTTGACGAAAAAACAAGCGAGCGGCGAAAAGCTTCCTCTGGAGCCTGTGCATCTTTTAAGTCTGATCGAAACGACGATCAATCATCAAGAGTCTCTGATGGTCCCTAGTCGCTTATATATGGATTACATCGTAGCCGACAACGTGCCGGATACGGTGGAAAGCAATAATAAAGCACTTGAAGAAATCATTGCGAACCTCGTTGGTAACGCCGTGAAGTACACAAAAAGCGGTGGCATTGTCGTGAAGCTAGAGCGCTTTCACTCTGACAAGGGCAATTGGCCTAAACCCTCAATACGGTTGCAATTGACCGTGAGCGATACCGGTTGTGGGATTCCCGAAGAAAAAAAAGCGACCATTTTCAATGAATTCGAGCAAGTTGATGAAGCATACAATCGGCGACATGGGGGCACCGGATTAGGTCTGGCGTTTGTTAAAAAAAATTGTGAATTGTTAGGGGGTCATGTTGACATTGAAAGCCAAGTGGGGATGGGTACGACGTTTATCGTCAACGTGCCTGTTTACACCTGCGACAACACACCCAGTTGGCGAACACTTCAACAAGAACGCTTGCCCGATGATTGGAGGGCCTTAGTGGTCGATGAACGTCTCTCATTTCGCCAATCCATCACGTCTCGCTTGAACAGCTTGAATATTCCCGTAGAACAATGCGCGATCTCGCCAGTTGACTTCGCGAAAATACCCATCCCTACGGCCTTTTTCGAGGTGCTGGTGATCCAAAATATCATCAGCTTGGGTCAAGCAGCCTGTTTTAAATTGATCACCGGTTTACGGCGTTGGGCTAACATTCTCATCAGCTTTGAATCAGATCACAGTTTAGAAAACCAGCGTCTCTTACGGCAAGCGGGCATTGATTTTGTTTTTTGGTCAGGCATTTCCAGCAGGGATATCAAAGCCTCACTCCTTGCGGCTTCGCTTAAAAAACCACTCATGAAACCCATTCACTCGACTCGCCTCTTAGCCGGGCGAACGATTTTGTTAGTGGATGATGACGAACTCAATCGATCCTTGATCGGCAACCAATTAAAACGCAATGGCGCGGAACTCCTCGAAGCGGCTAATGCAGAAACCGCAATCACGATAGCCGCAGACCCGATTTTGGATCTGATCTTGATGGATATTCAAATGCCGGATATGGACGGGATCACCGCCATCAAGAAAATCAGACAACTCTCTCATCGCGCACACCTCACTATCGCAGGATTTACAGCGTATGTGGATGAACGAACCAAGGAGCACATCCTAGAAGCGGGCGCAGATGTTATTATTCCCAAACTCCTCGATGAACTGGAGTTCATCCGGGTGGTCGATCGTATTCTCAAACAGTATGGTTCTTCTGCATGAACACTATTCTGATTGTCGAGGATTGCTCAATCACCTGCGATTTAATCGCACATCTTCTCCGAAAAGAGGGTTATCGGACCTTCACAGCAAACGACGGCATCAGCGGTTTAAAGGTAGCTCAAAAACAATCCCCTGATCTCGCTATCATTGATCTTCATTTACCCGATATATCCGGATTAGAGATGGCTGATTTATTCTCCGATGATATTCCCTTTATCGCTTTGACGATGGATTGTTCCCAAGAAGCCATTCGATCATGTATTCAAAAAGGCGCATTTGGTTATCTTGTTAAGCCGGTTGATCCAGCGAGTTTGATGCGGCATGTTTCCGTTGCCATTCAGCGAGGCAGTGATGAACGAGCCGAAAGGAAGAATAATTATCATTTACGCCGTGCCCTTAATCACCACCAGATCATCGATAAAGCTTTGGGGGTCTTAATGGGTTTTTTAAAAATCTCGGAGCCGACCGCCGAGCGGGCGCTCAAACTTCGATCCTCGACGACCAACGTCCGAGTGCTCGTTTTGGCAGAGCAAATTATCGAAGCGATACGGGTACTTGGCCAGGGGACGGATAAAGTGACACCGCAGGCAATGGCAACGCCTATCCAAACTGAGAGCGCGCTTGCTTTCCTAACCAGTTTTCGCAAAAACACCTTTTAAATAATGTCACAAGGACTTGCATTCTATCGGCGTTTTTTCTACAGTTTTCACTAGAGATTTTAGATAGCCCGATGTTCGAAAAAGATACATACGGGCCTTTATTGATCCCAGGATGTACCCTTGGATACTTCTAGATGTCCTTGGGTCCGTGGCGTCGGCTCATAACGCGGGTCGGCTAACTGCGTTATCCTGTTTAACTGACTGTCTCATCATAGCGCGGCGAGACAGCCTAGCGCCTTGATTCGTGCGTTTTCGAACGCTGGAATGGAGGCGATGGCTGGTTTTTGTCTAAAGGTGAGACATGCCGAATTTTCAGTTTGTAGTAAACGTCATCAGCCTTCTCGCTCTCACAGAAGGTTTTCGCGACCGTGAACCTGTTGAGCGAGACGGTTCAATACCCATAGACGGTTCTGGTGGATGTAGAAACATCCACCAGAACCTGGCCACTCCCGACCGAAGGAGGTCAGCGATGGCTAGCTTAGCCTCTCTGTATGAGGTGGCCTTTTATATTCTTTGCGGCATCTTTTTTAATCGCAGACATCCTACCCGATCATGCCCGATTACCTCGATACGAGGCGCACCCATTCGGCCAGAGGAACTGGTAGAGGGCGAGTCTAGCAAAAATCGGGGAAACGAGAGCGGGAGATTATGCCATGGTTGAGACGCCCACTCGCACGCACCGCCCGCCCGTTACCTCCGAAGCACAGCGCCGCCGCATCCAGCAAATCGCCTACGATCTATGGTGTATCCAGGAGGATCACCGACTTAGCGCCACCCCTCTCTCAGGGCTTAAGGGGCTGGTAGCGGAATTACGCCAGCGAAACACTCAGCTGACGGATGCCTTGCTGGACCAGGGCATTGACTTATTTTTACAAGGACAAATTGATGCGCAATGTGAGCGACTCACCCAACGCGAGCGGCAGCTCTTTTTTCTAAGGGTGCATCAGTCCTTATCACCGCGCTGGATCCCTGAAGCAACCCCGCCACGGCAATGCCTAATACGCTTGCCCACCACTGGCGCTTGTACGCTTCCCCAGAGAACCGGCTATAATAAAAAGAATGCCCGCGCTGTTTGATGCTCTATTTCGCGCGGAATCTACTCAATCCGAGGTAAACGCACCAACGACGACATTCCGGCGCCCCTAAAACCGCAAAACCCCCGCGTTGCGAGCGCGAGGGTTCCGGGGAAATCTTGAATCACAATGCCGCCATCCGATCCGCGAAGGACGACAATCAGAATCCTTAAGTAAAACCTGGATCTGATTATAGCGGACGGGCCGCCAGATTCAAGACCTCCTCGTAGGGGTTTTTTGTCCAAACGAGGAGATTTTGACGATGACCGTCCGTTTTTTGCTGCCTTCTCTGAGCGAAACCGCTGCTCTTGTTGACCCCGCCTGGTCGGTGGGGCCACCCCTAAGCGCGATCGGGTAGCCTCTATCTCCGGCTGTTGGTGCAATCCGTCCGTTTGCAGACGGGTTCTGCCACATCGCCCATGGCTGCCTTGCTCCTACCCCCGCTCCCTACCCCCGGCATGCCTACGCCGGTCAGGGCAGCGTGCGCCTCTGGCAACCGCTGCGGGCATGAGCGAAGCGTATTGCGATTTCATCTGCTGCACTTACCCTCGGAGGCCAACCCCGCCCGCCCGGCGCTGATTACCAAAGCCATCGGCAAGGTGCGCCACTACTTTCTTAACCCGCGCGATCCCGCCTGGGATGTCTTGAGCCAAAGCGAGCGCCAACACCGCCTGGCTCGCCAAATCGCCGCCCTCGGTCCCAAAACCCCCCAAGGCCAGCGACTCGAAGCGCGCTCGCTGCGCTGGCGTCAACAGCGTAGCGAACGGCGCGAGGCCCTTATCCTGGTCCTTGGACTGCTTTTTTCTTACACCGACATCGCTACCCTCACCGTCGCCGTCCCGCATGGCGGCGACTGGCTGGGCCTCAGTGTGCCCTGGATCGCTGCGCATACGGGGCTATCGCCCTCACGCGCCAAGCGGGCCATCGCCACTCTGGCGCGGGCGAAGCTCTTAACCAACACCGGCCGGGGCCGTCAATTTGATCGGAAACGGCGCTGCTGGGTGGGCGCGGGCTGGGGACCGGTGCGCCGCTTCTCGTATCGGCTCATCCGGGCGCTGGGTTTAGAAGTCGCCTGGCAACACGCTCAACACAAAGCACGCAAACAGGTTCGTTCAACGGTGAAATCCTCGGATTCGCACCGCAATCCGCCACTCCTGTCGACGCAAGCACCCGATCCGGCATTCCACGCGCAGACCGCCGCGACCCTCACCCCGCACACGCAACGAGAACGCGCCCAAAGCCTTCGGCAAGCGATCAATCCCGCCGCTCACGCCACTGAAACCCGTCACACCGCCACCCCTGAAGATCTCGCTCGCAACCGTCGGCTCGCCGAACTCGCTACCCAGGGACTGAGCCTTGCCGAAATTCGTCGTCTCCAACAGGCCGCCCAACCGCCCGACTCCTCTTAAAGCACTCCCCCAGCCCGCATCGTATACCTTGTCGTCACCCCAACTGGTCAACACCCGGTAGCCTCCTATCGCCTGCTCGCCCCGTCCAACCTCATCCATCCTATCTGAACTTCCCCCTCACCGACTCTACATCCATTAAATTCCCATCCTGCGTGCTCCTGATTGGCACGCCCGCCCCTTCGTTCAAGCTCAATACCCCCGGCATAGCCCATCAGCTAAAAAATAAGTGTTCTTATAAAAAGAGCCAATCCCTTAACTCAAATCATCTTTCACGCCCCAAAAAGACCGCTTACCCCCGTATCGCGCCAGCGACTCCTTCAAAGCCCAATAAGTGTTCCCGTTGCCTATGCTAAGTGCTCGTTAAAATCAGCCTATTTCTTTAATCATTTTTTTAGAAAAAACCGACACTAAAACCGCTCACCAAACGGCCACTGCGATTTAGCATATGGACCAAAATGAAACATGGCCTACAGAACACCGCAAAAAGAAACTCCCCCGACTGGTAGACCTTATAAAAAGAAACCGCGAAGTCGGTTATCCTCTCTAAAACCGTGACACGCGACACGCTTTTAACAATGACCGAACAAATTGAACTTGACCGACTCTACATGAGCCGCTTCCGCCCCACGCAACGACCACTAGCCTGGCCAAGCCCAGGTGAAGTTGCCCACACACGCAAGACAGGATTGATTGAACCAGTCATCGTTCGCCCGCTTCCGGGAGATCCACCGCCTAACTACGAAATTCTCTTCGGGCTAAAACGCTGGTTATTGGCCCAACGGCTCCATTTGACAACGGTGCCAGTGGATATCCGCGCGGTCGATGATGAAACCGCCCGTTGCTGGGTTGAGGCCGATGGTGGTGATCCATCTGTAGAGAATCCACTCACCCTCGCACGCGCGATCCAGCGTCGGGTGGCAGAAGGCTTGAAGGTCGCAGCGGCTGGGCGCGAATTCGGTCTCAGTCGCACGGATGCTTCCCACCGCCTGCGCTTGCTGCGCCTAGCACCCGATGTTCTGGAGCATGTCGCGACTGGGGATCTGGCACCGAGTACAGCGCGGGTGCTGGTCGGATTGAAACCCAACCAGCAACGCGCAATGGTCGAGCGCATCCAGCGTGAGGGCTTGAGTACCCGGCAAGTTGAAGCGTTTACCAAAGCGTGGCGAACGGATCGAGATAAGCAAGCGCTCGCCGCTGAAATCACATCCTCAGTCGGAGACGACCCAGACCGGCAGCGGTTGGAATGGGTATTGTCCGAACAACTGGGGACACCGGTTGCGGTTCGGTATGACGCTTCCGGCGGTGGTCAGCTCGTGATCGACTTTGCTGACCTAGATGTACTGGAAGGAGTGTTAGAACGATTGGGATATCGTTTTGAAGGTTAGAAGATGAAAATAGTGAATATATCAAATCAGAAATTCCCTATAATGCTCATTATTTGGCAAATTTTATGAAAAATTAACTTTATGGCGAAAGTAAGCAAGTCTGGGGCTAAAAATCGAAAATCAACAATTGATATGCCTCCCGATAGGGTTGGTGATCAGTCCACTCAGAAGAAACGTAAAGCGCTGCCTAACCTGTCATTTTCAGTGTCTGAGGTAGGGCTTGATGACATCAGGGATATTGAGCAACGTTCTTATCGTGTCATTGAACGTTTACGGGAAACGATTTTTGAACCCGATAAGCAAAAGCGCTTGAGAATCAGATTTAGCATTTCTGAAGCAGCGAGTAAGGTCGGTCGGACGCCTACAGCGATTCGGGATGCAGAGAAATCCGGCCGTTTGCCGGAGCCAGAGAAAGATCATTATGGTCGCCGCCTGGGTTACACGCTGGCCGACATTAATCATATGCGTCGGGAATTTGATACCTTTCCGTGGCGAAAAGACCAGGATGAACCGGTCGTGCTGGCGGTATCAAATTTCAAAGGCGGCGTCGGAAAAAGCACCTTAGTTGCCCATATCGCCCAATATCTGGCGTTACAGGGCTATCGGGTTTGTGCAATTGATTGTGACCCACAGGGGAGTTTGACCAGCCTGTTCGGGTTTAACCCGGATTACGAACTGGACGCGCAAAATACCTTATTTCCTTTTCTGGTGCGCGAACGGGATTCGCTAAACTCCGCCTTACGCCCCACCTATTGGGATCAACTGTCTCTGATCCCCTCTAACTTATCGCTTTATGGCATCGAATATCAGCTAGCGGCAAGGGATCCGGCTAATCCGCTGATGCTCGAACGGCTGCGCCAGGGTATCGATACGATCAAAGATGACTTTGATATTCTGATCATCGATCCACCTCCTGCATTGGGCATGCTTTCGTTAAGCGTGGTCCGGGCGGCCACGGCGTTGATAGTACCGATCCGGCCAGCAACGGTCGATTTCGGTTCGACCGCTCATTTCTTTACCTTACTGGTTGAAGCATTGGAAACGCTGGAAGCGCACGGTCTCCGGCCCCACTTTAAGTTTCTCAAAGTGTTGATCAACGCCATGGATGAAACGAAGTCCGCCCACACGGAAATCACCCGCATGATGCGGCAGGTGTATCAAACGTCGGTATTCAACACCGTGATGAAAGACTCCGCCGAAATCGATAATGCCAGCGCCCGGCTAATGTCTGTATACGAGCTGGAGGAGGCCACCACCTCGCGGGAAACATACCGGCGGTGTCGGGCCTATCTTGATGCAGTCAACCGAGAAATTGAGCTATTGATTCGCAAAACCTGGCCCAGCCATCACGAAGCTTTACGGCGGGAAGGCTTGATCTGAGAGGAGTGAGCGCATGGGTACGCGAAACAAAGCGCTGTTTGAAGATGTGACGGGAGGGTTGGTTTCTACGGAGACTGCTGCATTGTTGCCTCGAAAAAGAACGTCAGGCTATTTGCAGGAACGGGAAAGCCGCTTGGCGCAACTAGCCAAAGGCGAGATCATCGAAAAAACCTTATTGTGGGTAGAGCCGAGCCGATGCCGCCTGTGGAGCCGACATAACCGGCGTCGTGACTTGTTAAATGAACAGTCCTGCGCCGACTTGATTCAGGGAATCAAAGCGCAGGGACGACAGGAATTTCCAGCAATTGTTCGCCGTATTCAGGATGATCCTCAATATGAGTTTGAAGTGATTTGTGGGTCTCGTCGGCACTGGGTGATCCAGTGGTTGCGCCAAAATAATTACCCACAGTTCATGTTCCTGATCGATGTGCGCGATTTAACCGACGAAGAAGCCTTTCGGCTGAGCGACTGCGAAAATCGCGACCGGGAAGACATCAGCGATTTTGAGCGGGCACTAGATTACCAGCAAGCGCTTGAGGCTTATTATCGCTCTCAGCGCGATATGGCTGAGCGTCTGGAAGTCTCTGAACCCTGGTTGAGCCGCTATTTAGACCTGGCGATGCTCCCTGGCGAGATCGTTCAGGCTTATGCCGATGTGACCCAGATTAAGGTGAATCATGCCCGTGAACTCAAGCCGCTCTTAAAGAACCCACAAAGCCGCCATCGTGTTCTGGCCTGCGCCAATGAGCTGAAAACTCGCCAGCTTCAAGCTCGCCAAACTGAAAACCGGTTATTAGACGGTCAGCAAATCTTACAACTCCTCAAGTCATCGGCTCGTAATCGAACAACAAAGGCGAAACAGTCGTCTATGGAGTTCCGCTCGAAAGCAGGTCTGCGCATTATGACGGCGGTCCGACGCTCGCGCGGTGGATTGGTAATTGAGGTGATGCCACGCGGCGGTGCGGATCGAGAGGAACTTATTCAGGCGTTTAGCAATGCTCTCCAGATACTGTCAGACTAAAAAATTGTCAATTGACAACTTTCTCGAAACCTAATGAATTTAAATTAAAAATTTTCATATTGAACCCATAATTTTTACAGCTTATTTTGTCAGTTTCGTGCCTTTAATCTGATGTTTCATGATGTTCACTTCTATATCTGAGTGAAGCCAGCTTGTGCAATCATGTTCAAGCCAGTCTTTACCTTGGTCGAGGGTGCAGCTGGATGGAAAATTGAAAGTGATCTGGAGAGACGGGTTGATGCAATAGTCATCGTATCCAGAGTGTGTATCGAAACCGGTAAAAGGTGTGAATGATTGCTGATTTATTTGAGAAGCGAGAAAGGTATGACCGACAATCATGATCAGCAACCTCTGGAATAGAAGCCGCAAGCGTCTTGGCAAGACTGATATTGCGGGGCGGGTTTTCGGCACTGGATTGACTGCATGAAGAGCGTAAGGCTTCTTTGATTGAGCACCATGAATTTCAGATGTTATCAACCCTTTAACGTGTCGGCGGTGCAGGCGAGCGTGCATTGAGGAGTGAAGCTATTGTGACGGAGAGCCAGGAATCGATTCGCCCGATATCCCCTAAGACGCAGTTGCTGCCCCTGGTCGAGTTATTTCCTCTTTGCTTCAATTGGGAGCAACCCCAGCCGCTCAAGCTTAAGATTCATCACGATCTGATGAATTTGGGTTATGACAAGGCGTTGATAAAACGCTCGCTAAGATCCTACTGTCTACGTCCGCGTTATCGCTACCGTGTCCGAGCCGGTGCGATGCGGGTCGATCTGCAAGGCGAGCCTGCCGGGGTGGTCACGGAGGAAGAAGCGATCCAATCCCGCCAGGCCATGCTAGCCGCCGCTGAACGCAAAGCCGTCGCCGAGCAAGCCCTGCCACCTTCAACGACTCCCCTACCAGAGGAAAATCTCGTGCCCGGTCGTCTCGATTTGACGGTGAAATTCTCTGAACTGCCCAAACCGCTGATGGTCCAGGGCGGCTTGAAAATCGGCATCCAAACCGGGGAGGGAATCGTCACGGCGGTATTGCCTTCTAAGATGTGGAAGAAACTCGAACAAGCAGCGGCCCACTATCCGGCTTGGGTCGCAGCGCTGAGCGGTTCGCTGGGCCAAGTTGAAAACGGCGAAATAGCCCTCAAAAACCCGGCTGTGCAGATCTTTGAAAAAAAAGCCAGGGCGGCCATAGCACCGGACGGAGTAGCGACTGAAGTTCCCACGCCCTCAGTTCCTGCTTCGGCTACGAGACCCGCACCGGCTACTACGCCAACTGCGCCGATCACGACCGCTCCCACAGCAAAGGTCAGTCGCGCCACGTTAAGTTTGAAGAGCAAACCCCCTACTGACCAGCGTTCTAATGCCGCCGATCCGAAGGGGTAGGGGCTATGGTGCCTTCTATGGCGTCAATTACCGACGCCAATCGGTAGGCCGCATCCAACTCAGTCGCTTGGCCCGATAGGAGGTAATCCGAGAGTGCACGGAGCACCGTGGGCAGGTTGGCAAGTAGTTGTTCAGATGTGGGATAGGCTTCTCCGGCGCGATGGCTACGAACCAGCGCGATCAGCCGATCCGTGGTGAGACTGTTTGAGTCGAGATCGGCGAGTGTAGGGCGGTCTGGATCGGGATAAGGAGTACCCATCAAAGCCTATTTTCCTCTGGTCAAGGGAATATGAGTCATCCAATACGGGGGATTGAGTGATAGCAGCCACAGATTCTATCCGTAAGCCACTTTAAAACCTACTGAACGACGAGCGAAACGGGCGCAGCTATGCGACCCAAAAGAGCGCCATTCAACGGTTTAGACTATTTGCGAAGACCCACAAAACGATTCTGTTTCAAACCTACACTCCATTGAAGGACTCCATGGATGGAGGACGACCCCGCCAGCTTGAGGTGAGGCAAAGGGCCTTAGAATCGCCCGCCTCGATTGGAGGGCGCGGCGATTCTGCCCAGAGCGCGCCGACGGGCGGCTGTTGATAGGCTATCTGCGCCGGTTTTTCGGCATTGGTTTGCGCCTCTGCGCGGCAAGAAATACCAATTTGTGTTATACTTTCAATATGTTGATTCAACGCGCCTATAAATACAGGTTCTACCCGAGGGCTGCCCAACGGCGGCAATTGGCTGTGGAATTTGGGCATGCGCGGTTTGTCTGGAATCGCTGCCTTGACCTTCGGGGTAAAGCGTGGACGCAACGGCAAGAGCGGCATACCTACGTCTCGCTCGGTCGATGGGTGACTGCGTGGAAGCGCGGTGAATTCCCTTGGTTGGCTGATTCGGCCTCCTGCACAGTGACCCAAACGCTGATCGATCAAGATAAGGCGTTTAAGAACTTCTTCGAGAAGCGCGGAAAATACCCGAAGTTCAAAAGCCGTTACGACCGCCAAGCGATCTGCTATCAGTTGGATCAACGCCAGATTGAGCGCACCCACCAAGCAGGCACATCGCTCAAGTTGCCCAAACTTGGTTTGCTCAAAGTGCGTTGGTCGCAAATTCCCGCCGGAACACCCAAGATGGCCACGGTCAGCAAGACGCCGGATGGCCGCTATTTCGTTGGCTTCGCCTGTGAGGTCGAAATCAAGCCGTTGCCGCTGACCGGTCAGACGATAGGCGTGGATTTGGGCATCAAAGACGTAGCGGTCAGTAGCGACGGCTGGAAATCCGGCAATCCGCGTCACCTCAAGGGTCAGTTGAAACACTTGAAGCGCCAACAACGCTTTCTGTCCCGCAAGCAGAGAGGCAGCAACCGCCGAAACAGGCAGCGCCTTAAGGTTGCGCGGATTCATGCCCGTATTGCCGCCATGCGCCAGGACTTCCTGCACAAGACCACCACAGCCCTGGTGCAGCGGGCGGATGTCATCGCCCTGGAAGACTTGAACGTCAAGGGAATGATGAAGAATCATCATCTGGCAGGGACTATTGCCGATGTCGGCATGGGCGAATTTCGCCGACAGATTGAATACAAAACCGCGTGGACCGGGCGCAAGGTCATTGTTGTGGATCGCTTTGCACCGACCAGTAAAACCTGTAGCCACTGCGGGAGCTATCAGCAAAAAATGCCGCTCTCGGTTCGGGAATGGACGTGTCCCGACTGTGCAACTCGCCACGACCGAGACGTGAACGCGGCCCAGGTAATTTTGAAATTTGCTACGGCGGGGAACGCCGGAACTGATGCGCGTGGAGGGGGCAAGAACTTGAGTGGTCATGAATCACTCACCCCCGTTGAAGCGCGAACCGATGCCGAAAAATTCATCGAAGCGGCCTGTCTGGAACGGGCCGCGTAGATGAAAGGCGCGGATTCCAATTCTATCGATAGTCATTGATAGCAGCGACCCGGAGAACACGCTATGGCGCGGGCCAAGACGGTAACGAAGAAGCAGGATAACAACGGCGCAGCGCTCGGTTTCGAGGCGCAATTGTGGGCGGCGGCTGACAAGCTGCGTGGCAATATGGAGCCTTCGGACTACAAGCATGTCGCCTTGGGGCTGATCTTCCTGAAATACATCTCTGATGCGTTTGAAGCCCAGCGAGCGGCGCTGTTGTCCGATCCGCTGGCCGATGCCGAAGACCCTGAGGAGTATTTGGGGGCCAATGTTTTCTGGGTGCCGAAAGAGGCGCGTTGGTCGCATCTACAAGACGGCGCACGCCAGCCCACCATCGGTAAGCAGATTGACGAGGCGATGCTGGCGATTGAGTCCAGCAATGCCTCACTGAAAGGCGTCTTGCCCAAGGACTACGCCCGCCCGGCCTTGAACAAGTTGATGCTGGGCGAGTTGATTGATTTGTTTAGTGGCATTGCGTTGGGGCAGGAGGGGAGCCGCGCCAAGGACGTGCTGGGGCGGACGTATGAGTACTTTCTGGGCAGCTTTGCTGGTGCTGAGGGCAAGCGCGGTGGCGAGTTCTATACGCCGCGTTCGGTGGTTCGTGTGCTGGTGGAGATGCTGGAGCCGTATCAAGGGCGAGTTTACGACCCCTGCTGCGGATCGGGCGGGATGTTTGTTCAGTCGGAGAAGTTCGTCCAGTCGCACGGTGGGCGGGTCGGTGACATCGCCATTTACGGGCAGGAGAGCAACCATACGACGTGGCGTCTGTGTCGAATGAATCTGGCGGTGCGCGGTATTGATGCCGATATTCGCTGGAACAACGAGGGCAGCTTCCACAAAGACGAGTTGCCGGATTTGCGGGCGGATTACATTCTGGCCAATCCGCCGTTCAATATTTCCGATTGGGGCGGTGAGCGCTTGCGAGAGGATGTCCGCTGGACGTTCGGTGTACCGCCTGCCGGGAATGCTAATTATGCGTGGCTGCAACATATCGCCCATCATCTTGCGCCAAACGGGGTAGCGGGTGTGGTGCTGGCCAATGGGTCGATGTCGTCCCATTAAAGCGGTGAGGGCGATATTCGGCGGGCGATGGTGGAGGCGGATTTGGTGGATTGCATGGTGGCTTTGCCCGGCCCGTTGTTTTATTCCACCCAGATTCCAGCCTGTTTGTGGTTTCTAGCCCGCAACAAGAACCCCGGACGCGGTTGGCGTGACCGGCGCGGGGAGGTGTTGTTCATTGATGCCCGTAAGCTGGGGGTGTTGGTGGATCGTACCCGTAAAGAGTTTTCCGAGGCCGACATCGCCCACATTGCCGACACTTACCACGCTTGGCGCGGTGAGCCGGACGCAGGGACTTATGCCGACGTGGCGGGCTTTTGTAAGAGCGCAACGCTGGCGGATCTCCGCGAACATCAGCAGGTGTTGACGCCGGGGCGGTATGTGGGAGTGGCGGCGGCAGATGAGGATGATGTGCCCTTTGCCGAGCGGTTTGCCTTGCTTCAGGACAAAGCATGGAGATGCAGCTTGTGGAGGCGGATCAGCTGACGGCGACGATTCGGGAGACGTTGGCGGGCCTAAAGAGCCATGCACAATAGCCTTTTCGATGATCCATCGCATGAGGAAGGTGACGAGTTCTGCGAGGAAAAGGGGGCGCGACACGCCGTGGAGCGCGCGGCGGGGCGTCGTAGCCAGGCTAGATGCAGTGATCCCACCGGAAAGAGCTTCAGGATGGCGAGTGAAACGACACTTGATTACCGCCAGTGGCTCGGTGATCTGAAAATCCGTTTTCGGCAGGTGCAACTCAAAGCCGCAGTAACCGTGAATACAGCACTTTTGCAGTTTTACTGGGAACTGGGTGCTGACATCGTGGCTAAGCAAACGAATCAGGCTTGGGGCAGTGGCTTTCTACAACGTCTCAGTGAGGACTTGAGCCGCGAATTTCCAGACGTGAAAAGGTTTTCTAGGCGCAATCTGGAGCAGAGCCGGCGTTGGTATCTCTTTTGGCAAGCCCAATCCCCTGCAATTGCGAAGCAGGTTGCTTCGCAATTATTCAGCGTGCCTTGGTGGCGCCACGTCACTATCATCACCAAATGCCAAAGCCGCACCGAAGCGCGGTACTACCTCCAGCAAACACACGCTTATGGCTGGAGTCGCGTGATGCTCACGCACCAAATCGAAAGCAGACTGTTGTAGGTATTATCGAGCTTTCAAACGGGCAGAATTGGTAGAAAGCCCTGTTTAAATCAGGGCGAATAAGAATAGGAACCCAGGACGCATGAGCTATCAATCCCTTTCCGCCTTTATCTGGTCTGTCGCGGACCGGTTGCGGGGTGATTACAAACAATCTGAATATGGCAAGGTCATCTTGCCATTTACCGTGTTGCGCCGTCTGGATTGCGTTCTGCAATCCACCAAAGCAGCGGTTCTGGCCGAATACGTCAGCAAACAGCAAGCCGACATCAACCCGGAGCCGTTCCTTCTGCGTAAAGCCGGGCAAAGCTTCTACAACACATCGCCGATGGATATGAAAAAGCTCATGGGCGATCAGGACCACATCAAGGAAAATCTGTTTAGTTACATCCAGGGATTTTCCCCAGCAGTCAGAGATATTTTTGAACGCTTTGACTTCTACACCCAGATTGACCGTCTTGCCAAAGCGGGCTTGTTGTATCAGGTGGCCGAACGTTTTGCCCATGTGGACCTGCACCCAGACACGGTGAGTAACAGCCAAATGGGGCTGGTGTTTGAGGAACTCATTCGCAAATTCGCGGAAATTTCTAACGAAACGGCCGGGGAACACTTTACCCCGCGTGAAGTCATCCGCCTGATGGTCAACCTGCTGTTCATTGAAGATGACGATGTGCTGGCAAAGCCGGGTGTCGTGCGCACCATCTATGACCCCACGGCGGGCACAGGTGGAATGCTGTCCGTTGCCGGAGAGTATCTGGAGGAGCATAACCCGCAGGCCCGCCTGACCATGTTCGGTCAGGAACTCAATGACGAGTCCTATGCGATTTGCAAGGCCGATATGCTTATCAAGGGGCAGGACGTTGCCAATATCAAACCCGGCAACACCTTTTCCGACGACGGCCACCCGCACAAGAAATTCGATTACATGCTGTCCAATCCGCCCTTTGGCGTGGAATGGAAAAAGGTCGAGAAAGACATCCGCAAGGAACACGAAAGCCAGGGGTTCAACGGGCGTTTCGGTCCCGGCTTACCGCGTGTCTCCGATGGCTCGTTGCTGTTCCTGCTGCACCTCATCAGCAAGATGCGCCCGGCCACCGATGGTGGCAGCCGCTTTGGCATTGTCCTTAACGGCTCGCCCTTGTTTACCGGCGGGGCCGGTTCCGGCGAAAGCGAAATTCGCCGCTATGTGCTGGAAAACGATTTGATGGAAGCCATCATCGGTTTGCCTACGGATATGTTTTACAACACTGGCATTTCGACTTATGTCTGGATGCTCTCAAACCGCAAGCCCGCGCATCGCAAGGGCACCGTGCAGTTGATCGACGCTTCCGGCTTCTGGAAGAAAATGCGCAAAAGCCTCGGCTCCAAGCGCAAGGAACTGTCAGACGAACACATCGCCGAGATTACCCGGCTGTTCGGTCAGTTTGTCGAAGCCAAAGACGGCAAGAAGCCGATTTCCCGGATATTCAAAAACAGCGACTTCGGCTATCGCACCATCACCGTTGAGCGCCCCTTGCGGGATGAAAACGGAAAAGTGCTCTTGGGAATAAAAGGCAAGCAAAAGGGCAAGCCCCAGCCGGATAGCGCTTTGCGCGACACGGAAAACGTGCCACTGTCCGAAGACATTGAAACCTATTTCAAGCGTGAAGTGTTGCCCCACGCCCCGGATGCGTGGATCGATCATGAGAAAACCAAAGTCGGCTATGAAATCCCGTTCAATCGGCATTTTTATGTCTTTGAACCACCACGCCAGCTGACCGAGATCGACGCGGATTTGAAGCACTGCACCGACCGTATTCTGACGATGATCGAGGGGCTGTCGGCATGAGTTTCCCGCGCTATGAAAGCTATAAGGATAGCGGTATCGAATGGCTGGGCGAAGTGCCGGAGCATTGGGAGGTATGGAAGCTGGCGCAGGCATTTGAAAACATTGGGAGTGGGACGACCCCAAAGACTGAGAACCACGATTTTTATCAAGATGGACACATAGCGTGGGTTAACACTGGTGATTTGAACGATTCTGACCTTTACGCTTGCGATAAGCGAATAACCGAGACTGCATTGGCTGCCCATTCTTCTCTGAAGGTCTATGCGGCAGGTTCGCTGGTTATCGCCATGTATGGCGCGACGATTGGGAAGCTGGCCGTGTTGCGTTTTGCGGCGACAGTAAATCAAGCGTGCTGCGTTTTCTCTGGGCAGGCAGTAATTCACACAAGTTTCTTATTCTACTGGTTCCTTGGAGTTCGACAGCACATCGTCAGCATGGCTACGGGGGGGGGACAACCGAATATCAGTCAGGAAGTCCTACGGAACATACGAGTCCCGTGTCCGGCCCAAAATGAACAAATCACCATCGCCGCCTTCCTTAATCGCGAAACTGCCAAGATTGATGCGCTGATTGCTGAACAGCAACGGCTGATCGAACTTCTAAAGGAAAAGCGGCAGGCGGTTATTTCCCACGCCGTGACCAAGGGCCTGAACCCCGACGCACCGATGAAGGATTCCGGCATCGAATGGCTGGGCGAGGTGCCGGAGCATTGGGAGGTAAAACGCCTGAAATTCATTGCCAATGTACAAACTGGTGTTGCGAAGGGTAAAGACAATACAGGAAAAATCACAATCGAAGTGCCTTACCTGCGGGTTGCAAATGTGCAAGATGGCTATCTTGACCTAGGTGATGTGGCAACTATCGAACTGCCTGTAGACGATTTGCAGCGATATGAATTGCAAGTCAATGATGTTCTGATGAATGAAGGTGGAGATTTTGACAAATTAGGCCGTGGCTATATCTGGGATGGAAGTATTAGTCCCTGCATTCATCAGAACCATGTATTTGCAGTAAGACCTTTTGGAGTCAGTTCGGATTGGTTAAATCTTATTACTGGTTCGTCCTACGCACAGTTTTATTTTATGTCGCGATCAAAACAGAGCACTAACTTAGCTTCAATCTCTTCGACAAATATCATGGAATTGCCGGTAGTAGTACCTCCTACTGACGAGCAGGCTCTACTACTGCATTGGATTGATGTTAAAGCTTTAAAGTTTGATCAATTAATCCAAGATGCTGGAGCTGCCATCACCCTCCTGCAAGAACGCCGCACCGCCCTGATTTCCGCTGCCGTCACCGGCAAGATTGATGTGCGCGGTCTGGTCGAGACCCAACCGGAAAGGGAAGCCGCCGCATGAGCGAGCTGCATAAGGAAATCCATTTCGAGATCGAAATCTGTGAACACCTTGCCGCTAACGGCTGGCTGTATGCGCCAGGCGACGCAGCAGGTTATGACCGGGCGCGGGCGCTGTTTCCGCCGGATATTCTGGCTTGGGTTCAAGCCACGCAGCCAAATGCATGGGAGACGTTGACCAAGAACCATGGCGCACAGGCACCAGAAACCTTGCTGACGCGCTTGCGAGAATCCCTCAATCAGCGCGGCGCCCTGGATGTTTTGCGCCATGGCTTTGAGCTGCTGGGATTGCGTCAACCCTTGGCGTTGGCCCAGTTCAAGCCCGCCTTGGCGATGAACCCGGATATTCTCGCCCGGTACGCGGCCAACCGACTGCGGGTGATCCGTCAGGTTCGCTATTCGTTGCATAATGAAAAATCGATTGATCTGGTCCTGTTTCTTAATGGCATTCCGGTGGCCACGGCGGAGTTAAAAACTGACTTTACCCAGTCGGTTGAAGATGCCATTGACCAATACCGCTTTGACCGCGCGCCGCGCCCGAAGGGGCAGGGCAGCGCCGAGCCTTTATTGTCCTTCCCCAGTGGGCCGTTGGTGCATTTCGCGATCAGCAATAGGGAAGTACGCATGACCACCCGATTGGAGGAAGCGGCGACAACCTTCCTCCCGTTCAACCGAGGCAACAACGGCGCGGCGGGCAATCCGCCCCATGAACAAAGCGGGCACCGCACAGCCTACCTGTGGGAAAAAATTTGGGAGCGCGAAAGTTGGCTGGAAATTCTGGGGCGCTATCTGGTGGCCCAGAAAGACAAAAAGAAACAGATCAAGAAAATTATCTTTCCCCGTTTCCATCAGTGGGACAGCACCCGCCAGCTTCTGGCGACCGTGCTAGCCGAGGGGCCGGGCGGTAAATACCTGATCCAGCATTCGGCAGGGTCCGGAAAAACCAATTCCATTGCCTGGTCAGCGCACTTCCTGGCTGATTTGCATAGTCCCGATCACCAAAAGCTGTTCGATACCGTGCTGGTGGTTTCCGACCGCAATGTGCTGGATAGCCAGCTTCAGGACGCGATTTTTGACTTTGAGCGCACCGCCGGCGTGGTGGCGACCATCAAGGGCGAGGGGGGTAGCAAGAGCGGTGAACTCGCGGCAGCCCTGTCCGGCAGCAAGAAAATCGTGGTTTGCACGATTCAAACCTTCCCCTTTGCCCTCAAGGCGGTTCAGGAACTCGCGGCAACACAGGGCAAACGGTTTGCAGTGATTGCCGATGAGGCCCATTCGTCACAAACCGGGGAAGCGGCGGCCAAACTCAAGGCCGTTCTATCGGCGGAAGAATTTCAGGAGCTAAGCGACGGCGGCGAGGTCAGTACCGAAGACCTGCTCGCGGCGCAGATGGCGACACGGGCAGCGGACAAAGGCATTACCTATGTAGCCTTTACCGCGACACCCAAAGCGAAAACGCTTGAATTGTTCGGGCGACGCCCCAACCCCGATTTGCCTGCCGGTGCCGACAATCTGCCAGCCCCCTTCCATGTTTATTCGATGCGCCAAGCGATTGAGGAAGGTTTTATCCTCGATGTGCTTAAAAATTACACCCCCTACAAGCTGGCTTTCAAACTGGCTCACGATGGTAAGGAACTGGACGACAAGGAAGTTGAACGCAGTGAAGCCCTCAAGGGCATTATGCGTTGGGTGAGGCTCCATCCCTACAACATCAGTCAGAAGGTACAGGTGGTGGTGGAGCATTTCCGCGAGAATGTCGCCCTGCTGCTGAACGGGTCCGCCAAGGCTATGGTCGTGGTCGGTAGCCGCATTGAGGCGGTGCGTTGGCGGTTGGCCATTGACAAATACATTAAGGATCAAGGCTATAAAATCGGTACTTTGGTGGCGTTTTCCGGGGAAGTGACGGATAGCCAGTCCGGCCCCGATGTGTTTAGCGAAACCAGCAAGGCCATGAACCCGAACCTGAAAGGGCAGGGGATACGCGAGGCTTTTAACACTGCTGAATATCAGATTCTGCTGGTGGCCAACAAATTCCAGACCGGTTTTGACCAACCTTTGTTATGCGGCATGTATGTCGACAAGCGATTAGCGGGCATCGCGGCGGTACAAACGCTCTCTCGCCTTAACCGCGCCCATCCGGGTAAGGACACCACCTATGTCGTGGATTTCGTCAATGATCCTGAAGATATTCTTGCTGCATTCAAGACCTACTACGAAACTGCCGAACTAGCGAATGTCACGAACCCGCATCTGATCTTTGATTTGCGCATGAAGCTGGATGCAGCAGGTTTCTATGACGAATTTGAGGTCAACCGCGTGGTCGAGGTCGAGTTCAACCCCACGGCCAAGCAAAGCGACCTGACCGGCGCACTGGAGCCGGTCGTATCGCGTCTTTTGCAGCGGTACAAATCCGCACTGGATCAGTTGAAAATCGCCAAATCCAAGGAAGATACCAAAGGAGCGGAAGAGGCCCAGAATGAGTTGAACGCACTCAATCTGTTTAAGCATGACATGGCCGGGTTCCAAAGAATGTATGCCTTTCTCTCGCAGATATTTGATTACGGAAATACAGCTATTGAAAAACGCTTCATTTTTTACAGACGCTTGTTGCCTTTACTGGAGTTCGGGCGCGAGCGTGAAGGAATTGACCTCTCCAAAATCATGCTGACCCACC
>Ga0209573_1000664_pt1 | contig 66508 bp, 56 predicted proteins | sample TNRBio252014_DNA_FD_185870 | JGI IMG/M metagenome (GOLD analysis project Ga0209573, IMG submission 185870) | Wastewater treatment Type I Accumulibacter community from EBPR Bioreactor in Madison, WI, USA - TNR Reactor_6/25/2014_ DNA (SPAdes)... | ecosystem: Engineered > Bioreactor > EBPR >...
CGAGTGGCGCACCTGCCCTACTTGATCCACAGTCGCAGCGCGTCCCAGGCGCGGCCGAACACGCCGGCCAGCTCGACCGGCTCCAGCACCGTCAGCGGCAGTGCCGCGACCGCCGTGCCGGCTGCGGTCGACACCTTGAGCGTGCCGACGCGCTGGCCCGCCGCCAGCGGCGCGACCAGCGGGTCCGTTCGCTCCAGCACCGACTTCAAGCGTTCGCCTTCGCCCTTGGGCACCGTGACCCAGATCGCTCCTGGCGTGCCCAGCCGCGCCTGCGCCGACCTGCCCTTCCACACCGGAACGCTCGCCACCTCCCGACCGGCCTCGAACAAGCGGATCGCATCCCAGGCCTGCCAGCCCCAGGCCAGCAGCTTCTGGCTCTCGGCGGCCCGCGCCTCCCGCGACGCGGTTCCCAGCACCACGCTCAGCAGACGGCGCGCGCCCCCGGGCTGCTCGCGGCGGGCACTGGCCACCAGGCAATATCCCGCCGCCTCGGTGAAGCCGGTCTTCATGCCGTCGACCAGGGGATCGCGGCCGAGCAGGAGGTTGCGGTTGTCCTGGCGGATGCGGTTGAAGGTGTACTCCCGCAACGAGTAGAGCAGGTAGTGCTGGGGGTGGTCGGCGATGATGCGTGCGGCGATGGTCGCCACGTCGCGTGCACTCGCGTGGTGGCCGGCCTCGGTCAGGCCGGTCACGTTGCGGAACTGCGTGTTCTTCAGCCCCCAGGCCCTGGCCTGCCGGTTCATTGCCTCGACGAAACGATCGACCGACCCGGCCACGGCCTCGGCCAGCACGACCGACGCATCGTTTCCGCTCTGCACGATCATGCCCCGCAGCAGCTCGTCGACGGTCGGCTTCATCGTCGGGTCGACAAACATCAGGGAGCCGCCACCCTTGCGCTCGCGCCATGCACGCTCCGATACGGCGAGGCGCTGCTCGGGGGCGAGCTTGCGCTCGCGCAGCGCATCGAACACCAGGTAGGCGGTCATCAGCTTGGTCAGCGACGCCGGATCCACCGGTGTGTCGGCGTCGCGCTCGGCCAGGGTCTGGCCGCTCGTCAGGTCGACCAGGATGTACTGCCGGGCCTCCACTTCGGGCGGCTGTGGCAGCTGGGCATCTGCCGGCCCGGAAAGCACCAGCCAGCAAGTCAGGAGGATCAGCAGTCTCATGCGGGGCAGCCGGCCGCAGCCGGCGAGTCATGGGGGGCGAAAGAGGCTCCGGGGGACGCCACTGGGTGTACGGGCGCACACCGGCCGGAGAGGGCGAGGACCATCAGATCGAGCGTGCCACCCAGTGCCTGAGCGTGGTCAGCTGGCCATGGAAGAAGTGGCCGACCCCCGGCAGCACGGTCACCGGCAGCGCCTGCGGCCTCGCCCAGTCGAGCACGGCGGACAGCGGAACCACCTCGTCGAGCTCGCCGTGCACCAGCAGCGCCTCCGCGCCCACCGCCGGTGGCGAGAAACTGGTGACCGCCGGGGCCACCAGCACCAGGCGGCCGGGCGCCGCGCTGCCCGCCAGACGCGACGCCGCCCAGGCGGCCATCGCGCCGCCGAAGGAGAAGCCGGCCAGCGCCAGCGGCTCGTCGCTTGCACGTTGTGCCTGGACAACCGCGAGCACGTCGTCGACCTCGCCTTGCCCCGCATCCCAGCAGCCGCCCGACGAGCCCACGCCGCGAAAGTTGAAGCGCACGCTCCGCCAGCCGCGCTGCACGAAGGCGCGCGCCAGCGTCTGCACGACCTTGTTGTCCATGGTGCCGCCATGCTGGGGATGCGGGTGACAGATGACTGCCACCCCGGACGACGCATGCCCGGGCCCGTCGAAGGCGCATTCGAGCGCGCCTGCCGGCCCGGCCACTTCCCCCCGGCGAGTGGCCGGATTCATCGGCCGACTTCGGGTGGCAGTCGCAGCCGGTCCACCGGCCTGCCACCGGCCAGGTGCGAGTCGACGATCTCGTCGATGTCCGTGCTGTCGACGTAGGTGTACCAGGTCTCGTCGGGGTAGACCACGGCCACCGGCCCGCCAGCGCAGCGGTCCAGGCAACCGGCCTTGTTGACTCGCACACCGCCGGGACCGGCCAGCCCGGCAGCCTTGACACGCGACTTGCAGTGGTCGAACGCCGCCTGCGCTGCGTGCTGGGCGCAGTGCGCCTGGCCGTTCTCGCGCACGTTGAGGCAGAAGAAGATGTGGTGCTTGTAATACGACATCGACCCGATTCTAGGATTGCGGGCGGGTGGGGCCCAGCCATCGGTGCGCCCGCTACTCGCGGTGACCCACCCGCCAGAGCAGCCAGCCCATCGCCATCAGCGGCCACAGCCAGCCGACCCACTGCGCCAGGCCGTGGAGCCGCACCCAGCGACCCTGCTCCCAGGCCTGCAGGCTGATCGCGAAGTACGGGTCCCAAGGGGCGTTCGCCACCATCGCCACCTGCGCGGCGATCACGCAAAGGCCCAGGCCGGCAGCCAGTTTCGACGGCAGCAGCGCGGCGACCAGCGCGCCCGCCGCTCCCAGCACCAGGGCCAGATTGCCGGCCGGCGTCAACCAGGCCAGCGCATGCTGCGGGCCGAAGTTCAGCAGGGTCGACAGGGTCATGGCCAGGCCGCCCAGCAGCAGCGCACCGGAGGCCAGCACCAGACGTCGCCAGCCCGGGCGGGCGATCGCCACTGCCACCAGGCAGGGTGCGAGCAGGCCGAGCGTCGACACCGAGACCATCGCCAGGGGCCCCAGTGGCTGCGACGTGTCCGGCTGCGCCAGCCAGTCGTGCAGGTCGAGCGCCCAATCCACCCCGTCGACCAGGCCGGCAAGATGCTCTCTCAGCGTGCCGCCGAACTGCCCCAGCGCCCAGGGCGCGGGCGCAGGGAACAGCAGCCCGACAGGCCACAGGGCGAGCAGGGCGAGCGCACCGGCGCTGCGGCGCACGAACCAGGCTTCGCGCACCTGCTGCCAGCGGCCCAGCAGGCCGAGCGAGGCCAGCAAGCGGGTCAGGGCGGCTCCGCAGGCCGCGCCCAGGAGGTTGAAGGCCCAGTCCTTCAGCGACGGGTGGCGACCCGGCAGCAAGTGCTGCAGCACTTCGCTGACATACGAGAGCAGGGCTGCGAAGCTCAGTGCGCCGGTCAGGCAGAGCCCCCAGGCCAGGCCGCGCCGGCGCAGGGCCAGCATCGCCAGCAGCCCCAGCGGCAGGTAGCCCAGGAAGTTGAGCAACTGGTCGATCGGGTCACGCCAGGGCGGCCAGGGCAGGCTCAGCAGGGCCGGCAGCCCCTGGCCGGGCGGCCAGCGCCAGCCTTCGAAGGGATACAGGCTCGCATAGAGCACCAGCATCGCCATGACCGCCGCCAGCGGCGTGGCGGCACTGCCTCGGCCAGCCAAGGGGTTCATGAGCCGGGCGCCTGCCGGGGCTGCTGCCCTGCCGTCAGAACGGCTTGACGACCACCAGCACCACGGTGGCCGCGAACAGCAGCACCGTCACCTCGTTGAACACGCGGTACCAGCGATGGCTGCGGCGGTTGGCCAGCTGCTCGAAGTCACGCAGCAGCCGGCGGCACATGTGGTGGTAGCCGATCGCCCCGGCCACCATGACCAGCTTGGCGTGCATCCAGCCCTGGCCGACGCCGACCCCCTCGGCCAGCCACAGCCACAGGCCCAGGGCCAGCGCCGGCACCATCAGCAGGCTGCCGAACCGGTAGAGCTTCCTGGCCATCAGCAGCAGGCGCTCGCGCTCGGCGTGGCTGTCGGGGCTCACCATGGCTAGGTTGACGAACAGGCGCGGCAGGTAGAACAAGCCGGCGAACCAGCTGGCGACAAAGACGATGTGAAAGGCCTTGACCCAGAGGTAGGAGCTCGACATGAAGGAATTATCGGCCCCGTGGGCGGCGACCGCGAGTCTCGGCGACCCCGCAGGACAGGCACCGAAAAAAATGGCCCCGGTCGTGGCGACCGGGGCCGGCAAGCCTTATCGCTGTCATCACGGTAAGGCACCTGCTCAGGGAGGAAAAGCAGGGGACAACGGCCTTGCGGCTATCATCCGCCGACCACTCTAGCAGAGCGCCAAGGCTCGCGCCACCGGGGAAAACCGCGCCCTGCAAGACCCTGAGGCGCCCCTCCGTTGCCGCTCCGGCCCTTGCGCTGACTGCCGGGTCCGACGGGCGCGGCAGCTGGGCGACGCGGCCCCTGACCCGGTGCTGTCTGGCCCCCTGAAACTTCGGAACTGAAGGATCTGCCGGTGCATACTCCGCCCCCCTTCCCCGTCAGTCGTCCGCGCCGCCTTCGCCGGGATGCCTTCACGCGTGCCCTGGTGCGCGAGCATCGGCTGGCCTGCGAAGACCTGATCCTGCCGGTGTTCCTGCTCGACGGCCACGACCGCGTGCAGGAGGTGGCCAGCATGCCCGGCGTGCAGCGGCTGAGCCTCGACCGCCTGTTCGCGCTCGCCGAAGACTGCGTGGCGCTGGGTGTGCCGGTGATGGCACTGTTTCCGGTCATCGACCCGGCGCTCAAGACGGCCGACGGCAAGGAGGCCCTCAACCCCGACGGCCTGGTGCCGCGGGCCGTGCGCGAGCTCAAGCGGCGCTTTCCTGGCCTCGGGCTGCTGACCGACGTGGCGCTGGACCCGTTCACGTCGCACGGCCAGGACGGCCTGCTCGACGACAGCGGCTACATCCTCAACGACCAGACCGTCGCCGTGCTGCAGCAGCAGGCGCTGGTGCAGGCCGAAGCCGGCGTCGACATCGTCGCCCCCAGCGACATGATGGACGGCCGCATCGGCGCCATCCGCCGCAGCCTCGAGCACGCGGGGTGCGTGCACACCCGCATCATGGCCTACAGCGCCAAGTACGCGAGCGCCTTCTATGGCCCCTTCCGGGATGCGGTGGGCAGTGCGGGCAACCTCGGCAAGGCCGACAAGAAGGTCTACCAGATGGACCCCGGCAACGGTGACGAGGCACTGCGCGAGGTCGCGCTCGATCTGGCCGAGGGCGCGGACATGGTGATGGTCAAGCCCGGCATGCCCTACCTGGACATCGTGCGCCGGGTCAAGCAGGAGTTCAAGGTCCCCACCTTCGCCTACCAGGTCAGCGGCGAGTACGCGATGCTGGAGGCGGCCGCCGCCAACGGCTGGCTGGACCACGACGCCGTGATGATGGAGTCGCTGCTCGCCTTCAAGCGTGCCGGCGCCGACGGTGTACTGACCTATCACGCGCTTGCCGCCGCCCGCCTGCTGGCCCGGCGCTGAGCGCGCCAAGGCCCGATGCACGCCCATCTCGTCGGCAGCGAGCGCTTCGAAGAGGTCGGGACCTGGCCGGAGGCCCTGCCCGACGGCTGCTTCCTGTGGCTGGGCTGCGAGCGTCAGGCCTTCGAAGCCGAACTCGCGCGTGTGCAGGCCGCACTGGTTCGCTGGACCGGGTTCACCTTGTTCGAGCTGCATGTTTCCGACCTCCTGAACGCGCAGCTGCCCAGCCACTTCGACTACACCTCCGGCTACGAGCTGATGGTCTTCAGGCGGCTGGCGGCCGGCCCCGGGGCCAGCCAGCTCGCGGTCGACGATGGGCCGGACTCTTCGGCGTCGGCGCGCCTGGCCCTGCAATCGATCGACACCAGCCCGGTCGGCTTCGCGGTCTTCGATCGGGTCCTGCTCACCGTGCACCCCGCGGACTGCGCCGTGCGGGAACACTTCTCGCAGCGCCTGCAGGGGCTGGCCGTCGGCGGGGAAGCGCGCAACTCCAGCCGCCTGCCGGGACAGCCGGCCGACCTGATGCTGCGCATGGTCAACCACATGGTCGACAGTTACCTGGACCTGCGCCGCCTGCTGACCCGCCAGCTCACCCACCTGCAACAGCAGCTGCTGGACCCACGCAGCCGCTTCGACGACTGGCAGGTGCTGCTGGACTCGCGCAATGCCCTGCACCTTCTGGAGGACACCTGCGAGGATCAGCGCAGCGCCGTCCAGGAGTGGATTGACGCGCTCGAGGAGTGGCCCGCGCCGACGGACAAGGCGCAGTCACGTGAACGCGAGCTGCTGCGGCTGCGCTCCAGGGACGTGCAGGAGCACATCGAACGCGTGCTGACCCATGTGCGCCGGCTCGAGCACTCGGCGGAGACCGCCGTGCAGATGCACTTCTCGGCCCTCGGCCACCGCACCAACGACATCATGCGCACGCTGACCGTGCTGACGGCGGTGTTCCTGCCGCTGAACCTGATCACCGGCTTCTTCGGCATGAACTTCGACGCCATGCCCTTGATCCACAGCAGCACCGGCCTGTGGTTCGCGCTGGGTGCCATGCTGCTGGTCGGCGCGGCGCTGCTGACCCTGTTCTGGCGCAAGCGCTACCTGGGCACGCGCCGGCGCTGACGGAACCCGCTGCACATCGGGGAAGCCCGCGGCCGCCCCGGCCGGTGTTCAGCCGCTGAACTCGATGCCGTTGCCGGTCAGGCCGACGAGGTCGATGCGCTGCGCGTTCAGCTCCAGCCCGGCGGCCAGCAGGGCCAGCGACGCCGGCGTCTGCTCGGCGCGGTCCAGCCAGCCCTTGTAGAAGGCCAGCTCGTCGGCCGCCGGACCGCGGTCGAACAGGTTCGTGTAGAGCAGCGTGACGATGTCGGCATGCGTGGCCCCCGGCCCCAGGCGCGCATCGAGCGCCAGCTGCGCCACCTGCGTTGTCGTCTGCCCGGCGTCGAAGAGGTCCAGGCCGATGCCCACCCAGGCCTTCTGGCGCAGGGCGTCCGGCCCGAACACGACGCCCAGCAGGCGCGCGACATGCCCGGCGGCGCCATCGAGATCGAACGCCAGGCCCTGATCGGCAAACCACAGGCGCTCGACCCCTGCCAGGGCATCGCGGCCCTCGCTGCCGCCGAGGGCGGTCACGGTGATCGCCCCGTTCGCGCTGCGAGCGACCGCATAGCTGGCGCGGGCGAGCGAGTAGGCCGCGACGTCGAGGTCTGCCCCGCCGTCCACGCTGTCGTCGCCGGCGCCGCCCACCAGGTAGTCGCGCCCGCCACCGCCGCGCAACTCGTCGTTGCCGGCGCCGCCATCGAGATGGTCCTTGCCGTCCAGGCCGACAAGCAGGTCCCGCCCGCCGCGGCCTTCGATGCGATCGTCCAGCACGTCGCCGGTCAACTGCTCGTCGGTCTCCCAGCCGACCATGTAGCGGCTGCCTACGCGGTCGTCCCAGCGGTTGACGACGTCGGCAAGGGTGGTGGTCTTCATCGTCCACCCCAGGTCCTGCAGGATGGCCAGCTCCAGGCGCCCGAGCGTGTAGCGCTCGCCGTCGTAGAAGTACCAGCCGTTGAGGTTGCTCGCCTCCAGCCAGGGCATGGTGGTGCCCGAGAGTGCGCTGCGCGGATCGGTCGGCGCATTGCCCAGGTGATAGGCCCCCTGGGAGCCCCCCAGTCGAACCTCGACCGGCTCACCCAGCAACGCCTGCACGGCCTGGCCGTCGAAGCTGGCCCGGGACCCGGCGATGCGCAGCAGCGAATCCCAGACCGACAGGTAGCTGGTGGGCAGCTGGCCGCTCTCGATGTCACGCCAGCCGACCACGCCCATGCCATGCAGAAGCTCGTGCAGCACGACGCTGAAGGCATCGGTGCGGTCGTTGGGCGGGTTGGCCGCCAGGCTGCTGGCGATCGCCGGGTCCCACCACAGGCGCGCCAGGTAGCTGGACTGCGGGTCGATGTAGATCGTCAGGTCGGCCGTGGCCGGCCGCGGGTCGACGCCGGCACGCGACTCGGCCAGCAGCGAAGCCTCCCACAGGTCCAGGCCCTGCGCGTCCTTGCCGCGCAGCGCGCTATCGCCAGTGCCGGCAAACCGGCCGGTGTCCGTGGTCACGACCTGGACATCGATGTCCAGCGTGCCCTTGAAGACCACGTACTGCTCGAGGTAGGCCACCGCGGCGCGTATCGTGGCGTCGAGCAGCGGCACGCCGGCCAGCAGGCCGCCGGGGTCGTTCTTGGTGATCGTGATGTTGGCCATGGCCTCGAGCCGGTCGACCGCGGGGGCCGCAGTATGGCCCGGCCGCCGACCTCTCCCGGGTTCCCGGGCCCGTCCGCCGCGGCCCGAGCGCGACAGGTGTCACAGGTAAGGCGGCGCCTGGCTGCCCGGTGGCGAGCCGCGGGCCGGGCGACGCCGTCAGCGTCGGGTCCGGCGACGGTAAGGGTCCGGCAAACCCAGGCGGACCATGATCTCGGACTCGCGCGTCTCCATCGCCCGCGCCTGCTCGTCGTCCAGGTGGTCCCAGCCTTGTGCATGCAGCGTGCCATGCACCAGCAGGTGCGCCGCATGGGCCTGCAGCGGCAGCCGGGCGGCCGCCGCCTCGCGGCACAGCACGCCGCTGGCCAGCACGATGTCGGCCACCACCACGGGGGCATGCTCGTAGTCAAAGGTCAGCACGTTGGTGGCGTGGTCCTGGCCACGCCACTGCAGGTTCAGCGCGCGGGCGGCGTCGTCGTCGACGAACCGCACCGCGATCTGCGCCGGCCGCTGCAGTGCGGCCCGCACCCAGCGGCCGACATGGTGACGCGGCAAGGCGCTGCGGTGGCTGGGGTCGGCGAACTGCAGCGACAGCTGCAAGGGCGGCAGCGCCGGCGGCCGTGGCATCAGGCCGACCCCCCCGCCCCACCCTGCCGCGCCGCGTCGTAGGCCTCGACGATGCGCGCGACCAGCGGGTGGCGCACGACGTCGCCGGCATGGAACTGGGTGAAGCCTATGCCTGCGACGCCGGTCAGCACCTGCTGCGCGTCGACCAGGCCGCTGGCCATGCCCTTGGGCAGGTCGATCTGGCTGGTGTCGCCGGTGACCACACAGCGGGTGCCGAAGCCGATGCGCGTGAGGAACATCTTCATCTGCTCGCGCGTCGTGTTCTGCGCTTCGTCCAGGATCACGAAGGCGTGATTGAGCGTGCGTCCGCGCATGAAGGCCAGCGGCGCGATCTCGATCAAGCCCTTCTCGAAGGCCCGCGTGACGCGGTCGAATCCCATCAGGTCGTACAGGGCGTCGTAAAGCGGTCGCAGGTAGGGGTCGACCTTCTGCGCCAGGTCACCCGGCAGGAAGCCCAGGCGCTCCCCGGCTTCGACCGCCGGGCGCGTGAGCACGATGCGCTGCACGCCGTTGCGCTCCAGCGCGTCGACGGCGCAGGCCACCGCCAGGAAGGTCTTGCCCGTGCCGGCCGGGCCGATGCCGAAGCTGATGTCGTGCTCCAGCATGTGGCGCAGGTACTGCATCTGGTTGGGGGTGCGTCCCGTGAGGTCGGCATGACGCGTATGCAGCACGACAGGCGGCGGTGCGGCCCGATCCCGGGTCGAAGCGGCCGCCGAGCGGCCGGACGACCCCGCGGCCGGACCCGTGCTGCCCATGCCCGCGGCCTCCGGCGGCGAAGACAGCGCCTCCTTCAAGGCCAGCTCCACCGCACGCTCGGGAAGTGGCGCGGCGGCCACCCGGTAGAGCTGGTCGAGCAGCGCGGCGGCGCGATCGACCGCATTGCGCGGGCCGTCGATGCGGAACTGCTCGTGGCGGCGCGACAGCGTGACGCCGAGCGCCGTTTCCAGCGCGCGCAGATTCGCGTCCAGCGGACCGCACAGGTGGGCGAGGCGTCGGTTGTCCGGGGGCTCTAGCGTATGGCGACGGATCACGGGCGGGCACGGCGGGTGCACCATGCGGCGGGACGGCACAAGTGCGCATTGTGGCAGCGCCCGGCGCGCCGGGCGCTGCACAGTCCGCGGGCCACGGGCAAGAATTGCAGCTTGTCATGCCCACCCTCCTGCACTGGCTGTCTGCCTGGTCCCGCCGCTTCGGCAACCGGGCCGCCATCGGCATGATGCTGGCCTGCCTGTCGGCGCCGGGCCTGGTGCAGTCGCAGGATCTGCAGACGCTCAGGCAGGCGTTGCGGGCCGAGGGCGTGGCCACGACCTACCCGACCGATGTCGCCGAGCGCCTGGTCGATCTGCCCGATGAATGGCAACGCACCCGCCCGGGTCGATCGGGGCCGGTCTGGTACCGCGTGCTGATCCCGGCCGCACCGCCGATAGACCCCGGTGACCTGCCGGCGCTGTACATCGAGCATGTCTGCGCCGACTTCGCGGTGCTGCTCAACGGCCGCCTGGTCCACAGCGACAGCCGCAGCGAGGACAGGCCCCGCCATCTGTGCAACCACCCGCAGCTGGTGCCGCTGCCAGGGTTCATCTTCGGCGGCCCGGGCAGCGTGATCGACCTGCGCGTCAAGGGACCTCCTCTCGATCGCGCCGGTTCGCGCCAGCGTGCCGGGGCCTTGTCCACGCTCGAGTTCGGCCCGCTGTCGCAGCTGCGGGCCCGGCACGCCTGGCAGACGGCGCTTCGCGTCACGCTGCCCCAGGTCGTCAGCGCCACCTTGCTGCTGATGGGCTGCTTCATGTTCGTGCTGGGCTTCCTCAACCGCCGCGAGAGTCACCTCGCCTACTTTGGCGCACTGTGCTTCGGCCTCGCGCTGGCCGGCGCACGGCTGTGGCTCAGCGCGCTGCCCGTCTCGCTGACGACCGCAGAGTTCCTGCTCGCCGCGCTGCTGCCCTTCATCACGCTGGCCGCCGTGCAGTTCCTGCTGCGGTACGCCAGGGCACGGTCGCGATGGATCGACCGCGCCTTGCTGCTGCAATGCGGCCTGATGCCGGCGACGCTGTTCGTGCTGGGCGCCGAGCGCATGTTCGTCCTCCTGCTGACCTGGTACGGGGTGTTCGCGGTCGAGGTGCTGGCCGCAGCCGCACTGGCCCTGCACCGCATGTGGCGCCAGAAGGCCAGCGCGCTGTGGTGGATGGGCTGCACCCTGGGTGCCATCGCGCTGGCCGGGGTGGTCGAGGCCGCCGCACAGCTCAGCGGCTCGACCTCGGCCTGGACCCATGCCGGCCAGCTGCTGCTGGCGGCCATGCTGGTGCTGATGGGGCTGCGGCTGCTCGAGCAGCACGGGCGCGCGCTGCAGCAGGCCGAGAGCGGCCGCGCGCGGCTCGAGCAGCGCATCCGCGAAGCCACCGCCGAGATCGAACGCAACTTCGCGCAGATGGCCGAGCTCAAGGTCGAGCAGGTCACCGAGCGCGAGCGCAAGCGCATCGCGGCCGACCTGCACGACGACCTGGGCGCCAAGCTGCTGACCATCGTGCACACCAGCGACAACGACCGCATCTCCAGCCTGGCGCGCGAGGCGCTGGAGGAGATGCGCCTGTCGGTGCGCGGCCTCACGGGCAAGCCCGTACGGTTGGCCGATGCGCTCGGTGACTGGCGCGCCGAGGTCGTCTCGCGGCTGTCGCAAGCCGGCATCGAAGCCGAGTGGACGGCGCCGGAAGACCTGCCGCAGACGCTTTCGGCCCGCGCCTACGTGCAGACCACGCGCATCCTGCGCGAGGCCACCAGCAACATCATCAAGCACAGCGGCGCCTCGCGCTGCACCGTGCAGGCCCGCATCGCCGAGGGCGACTTCCAGCTCGAGGTGCGCGACAACGGTGACGGCATCCGACCGGACGCCGGTGACGGGCGCGCCGATCGTGGCCATGGCCTGGCAACCATGAAGCAGCGCGCCAAGCAGCTTCAGGGCCAGTGCCTGGTCGAGTCCGGCCCCGGACATGGAACCGTGATGCGTCTCACGCTTCCACTCGATCGCGCCACTGAAGGCGGCTAGGGCGTTGCCGACAACCCGTTAGCATGGTCCTCTGCGGGCCGTTGTCCCACACATGAAAAACATCCTGCTGCTCGAAGATCTGCCCGAGATCAGAGCTTGGCTGCGAAAGCTGGTGCTGCAGATCTTCCCGGCCGCGGAGATCACCGAAAGCGCGCGCGTCGCCGACGCCTTGTCGCTGGTGCAGGCACTCAAGTTCGACCTGGCGCTCATCGACCTCGGCCTGCCCGACGGCTCGGGGGTCGACGTGGTGACGCGGCTGCGCGACCTGCAGCCCGAGGTGCAGTCGGTCGTGGTCACCATCCACGACGACGACGAGCACCTGTTCCCGGCGCTGCAGGCCGGCGCCTTCGGCTACATCCTGAAGGAGCAGGCGCGCGAGCTGATCACCGAGCAGTTGCATCGCATCAGCCAGGGTGAGCCCCCCCTGTCACCGTCGATCGCGCGCCGCGTCATGGCCTACTTCAGCGCCAAGGCCAAGCCGCAGCCCGCGTCGGCGCAGCTCATCAACGTCTCGCTGACCGACCGCGAGAGCGAGGTGCTGCTGCGGGTCGCCAAGGGCTATACGCTGCCGGAGATCGGCGTGCAGTTGGGCCTGTCCCGGCACACCATCGCCGACTACGTCAAGCAGATCTACCGCAAGCTCAACGTGAGCTCACGCGCCGAAGCGGCGCTCGAGGCGCAGCGGCTCGGTCTGTTCGGTCGCTGAGCGGTCGCGGGGCGGCCGCCGGACGAACACCGCAGGAGCGCCGATCGCGGCCAGCCCGCCGAGGCGGCCGGCCGCCGCCGACACCACGGTCGTCGACGTATGATGGACCGATGATCGGTCGAATCACGGGTGTGCTGGCCGAGAAGGCGCCGCCGCAGGTGCTGCTCGATGCCGGAGGCGTCGGCTACGAAGTCGACGTCCCGATGAGCACCTTCTTCCAGCTGCCCGCGCTGGGCGAGCGGGTCACCTTGCTGACGCACTTCGTGGTGCGCGAGGACGCGCAACTGCTGTTCGGCTTCCTGACGCCCACAGAGCGGCACGCGTTCCGCGAGCTGCTGCGCATCAGCGGCATAGGGCCGCGCATGGCGCTTGCGGTCCTGTCGGGTCTGAGCGTGAGTGAGCTGTCGCAGGCCGTGATGGCGCAGGACAGTGCCCGCCTGGTCAAGGTGCCGGGCATCGGCAGGAAGACCGCCGAGCGCCTGCTGCTCGAATTGAAGGGGCGGCTGGCGCCCGAGCTGTCGACGCCTGCCGCGGCGACGCATGGCGAGGCCGGCAGCGACATCGTGCAGGCCCTGCTGGCACTGGGCTACAACGAACGCGACGCGCAGGCGGCACTGAAGTCCTTGCCGGCCGGCACGGGCGTCGCCGAAGGCATCCGGCTGGCCCTGAAGTCGCTCACCCGCTGAGCGCGCGGCGGCGCATTCCGCTGGGTTATGGTGCGCGAGCGAGCATTCATTGGCCGGCCCCGCGCCCCGGGCCTAGATTCCCGCCGATGCTGACCACCGAAAGCACCGACGGTACGCATGCCGAGCTCGACCTGGTCGCGCTGCCGGTGCTGCTCGGGACCCTGGTCGACGATCACCTCGGTGCGGTGGCCGCGGTCCGGCGCGCCAGCGCGGCGCTGGCCGCCGCGGTCGAGGCCGCGGTGCCGAGGCTGGCCGCCGGCGGCCGGCTCGTCTACGTCGGCGCAGGCACCTCCGGTCGGCTGGGTCTGCTCGACAGCGTCGAGCTCGAGCCGACCTTCTCCTGGCCACCCGAGCGAGCCCTGGCGCTGCTGGCCGGCGGGCCGGCGGCGCTTCATCGGGCGGTCGAAGGCGCCGAGGACAACTTCGAGCAGGGCCGCATCGACATCCGCTGCGCCTGCGTCGGACCGCTCGATGTCGTGCTGCTGCTGGCCGCCTCGGGCAGCACGCCCTATGTGCTGGGCGCCGGGCGGGCGGCACGCGACGCCGGTGCGCTGACGGTCGGCCTGGCCAACAACCCGGGTTCGCCGCTGGCCGCGCTGGCCGAGCACGGCATCACGCTGGACACCGGACCCGAGGTGGTTTCGGGCAGCACCCGGCTGAAGGCCGGCACCGCGCAGAAGATCGCGCTCAATTCGTTCTCGACCGCCCTGATGGTCCGGCTGCACAAGGTGTACGGCAACCTGATGGTCGACCTGCGGGCCACCAACGCCAAGCTGCAGCAGCGCGCGCTGCGGCTGGCCATGCGTGCCGGGGGCGCCGACGAAGACGCTGCGCGGGCCGCCCTGCAATCCTGCGGCGGCCGTGTCAAGGTGGCGGTGCTGGTGCTGCGCACCGGCCTGGACTGCGGCGCCGCCGAGGCCCGCCTGGACGCCTTCGCCGGCAACCTGCGTGCCGCCTTGGCCGCCCCGGCATGACACGCAGCCCGTGGTGGTGGGTGCCCAGCCTGTACTTCGGGCAGGGGCTGCCTTACGTGGTCGTGATGACCGTGTCGGTGGTGATGTTCAAGAACCTGGGCATCTCCAACACCGACATCGCGCTGGCGACGAGCTGGCTGTACCTGCCCTGGGTGATCAAGCCCCTGTGGTCGCCGCTGGTCGACCTGCTGCAGCGCAAGCGCTGGTGGATCGTCACGCTGCAGGCGGTGATCGGGGCGGCACTGGCGTCGACCGTGCTGGTGCTGCCGCTGCCGGGCTTCTTCCAGGCCAGCCTGGCGCTGCTGTGGCTGATGGCCTTTGCCTCGGCCACCCACGACATCGCCGCCGACGGCTTCTACATGCTTGCGCTGCCGCAGCACCAGCAGGCCGCCTTCGTCGGCGTGCGCAGCCTGTTCTACCGCGCCTCGATGATCGCCGGCCAGGGTGCGCTGGTGATGCTGGCCGGCCGGCTGATGGCCGTCAGCGGCGACCCGGTGCGTGCCTGGCAAGTCGTGATGGCACTGCTGGCGGGCATGTTCGTGCTGCTGCTGCTGTGGCACCGCAGCGTGCTGCCGCGGCCGCCCCAGGACCACCGCAGTGGCGACGGGCGCACCTTGTGGGGCGATTTCACGGCCACCTTCGCCAGCTTCTTCCGTCGGCACGACATCGGCCTCGTGCTGGGCTTCCTGCTGACCTTCAGGCTGGGCGAAGCACAGCTGGTCAAGCTGGTCACGCCCTTCATGCTCGACCCGGCGTCGGCAGGCGGCCTGGGCCTGAGCACGGAGCAGGTCGGGCTGCTGTACGGCACGGTCGGCGTGGCGTCCCTGACGGCCGGCGGCCTGCTCGGCGGCTGGGTGGTGTCGCTGCACGGGCTGCGCCGCTGGCTGTGGCCCATGGTGGCCGCGATCCACCTGCCCAACCTGCTGTTCGTCGCCCTTGCCGTCTGGCAGCCGGCCAGCGTCGGGCTGGTGGGGGCCGCGGTGGCCTGCGAACAGTTCGGCTACGGGTTCGGGTTCGCCGCCTACCTGCTGTACATGATCCTGGTCGCCGACGGGCCCACCAAGACCGCGCACTACGCGCTGTGCACCGGCTTCATGGCGCTGGGCATGATGCTGCCCGGCATGGTGAGCGGCTGGTTGCAGCAGACCTTGGGCTACCCGATGTTCTTCGGCTGGGTCTGCGTGGCCACCTTGCCTTCGGTCTGGCTGGCCGCGAAGCTGGGCATCCCGCCGCAGTTCGGGCGCAAGGAGACGACGGCGTGAGCGATACCCCCCGGCTCGCCTCGCTCGACGCGTTCCGCGGCTTCGCGATCGCCTCCATGGTGCTGGTCAACAACCCCGGGGACTGGTCGCACCTGTACCCCCAGCTCGCGCACGCCCGATGGCACGGCTGCACCTTCACCGACTGGGTGTTCCCGTTCTTCCTGTTCATCTCCGGGGTCTCGATGACGCTGTCGATCGGTCGCCGCGCCGCGCTGGGTGACGACCGCCACCGGCTGCTGCGTGTGCTGCTGCGCAGGGCGGCGCTGATCTTCCTCGTCGGCCTGCTGCTCAACCTGGTGCCGCGCATGGACTTCTCCAGCCTGCGCATACCCGGCGTCCTGCAGCGCATCGCGCTGTGCGCGGCGCTGGCGGCGCCGTTGGTGCTGTGGAGCCGCTGGCCGCAGCAGGCGCTCGCCATCGTCGGTCTGTTCGCGGCCTACACCGGACCCATGCTCTGGTGGCCGGTGCCCGATGCCTCGGGCGTCGTCGCGGCCGGCGTGCTCGAACCCGGGCGCGACTTCGGGGCCTGGGTCGACCGCGCGCTGCTGGACGGCCACCTGTGGGCAGCCTCGCGCACCTGGGACCCCGAAGGCCTGGTCAGTACCCTGCCCGCGGTCGCCACGCTGCTGTTCGGCGCGCTGGCGGGGCAGCTGCTCGCCTCGGGGCTGGCCGCGGCCGAGAAGAGCGCCTGGCTGATGGTGTCGGGTGTCGCGGCCCTGCTCGCCGGCCTGGCCCTGGATGCCGTGCTGATGCCGATCAACAAGAGCCTGTGGACGCCCTCCTATGCGGTGTTCACCGCCGGCTGGGCCTTGCTGGCCTTCGGCTGCTTCCACTGGGTGCTCGATGCCGCGCCGTCGCTGCGGCTGCGCCAGATCGCGGCGCGCCTGCTTCAGCCGCTGGTCATCTACGGCATGAACGCGCTCTTCATCTTCGCCTTCTCCGGTCTGGTGGCCAAGCTGATGGCCTTCTTCAAGGTCTCCGCCGGCGGTCCCTCGTTGAAGGCCTGGGCCGGTGGCACCGGTGCAGGCCTCGCTGCTGTGGGCGCTGCTGTTCAACGCCGCGATGTTCGGCGTCGCCTGGTTCATGTGGCAAAGGCGCTGGTTCATCAAGGCATGAAGCGGGCATCCCCCCCAGACGGTGCCAGCGCCTGCCCGCGGGATGGACCCCGCCGGCGGACCGGCCAAGCCTCTTTCGCGGCGGGTGCCGGGTGGCCACCGGGGGGCTGCGAGGGGCATGCAGGCCATGCGCCGGACCGACGCCGGTGGCTGCTCACCGTTGCCGGCAGCGCACTGGCGTCGTGCGCCCTGCCGGGTCCGGCCGACGAGGCGCCGGCCGACGCGCCAGCGCTGCGGCGCGAGTTCCGGGCGGCATGGGTGGCCAGCGTGGCCCATATCGACTGGCCCAGCCGCGCCGGGCTGGGCGCGGTCGAGCAGCGGCAGGAGATGCACCAGCTGCTCGACGCCGCCACGCGGATCGGCTTGAACGCCATCGTGCTGCAGGTGCGCCCGGCGTGCGACGCACTCTACGATTCGCCGTTCGAGCCCTGGAGCGAGTACCTGAGCGGCCACAGCGGCCGCGCCCCCGACCCCTGGTGGGACCCCCTGGCCGAGTGGGTCGCTGCCAGCCATGCGCGCGGCCTGGAGCTGCATGCCTGGTTCAACCCCTACCGGGCGCGCCACCCCTCGGCGCGCAGCGACCTGGCCGCCTCGCATGTCGCGCGGCGCGAGCCTGGGCTGGTCAAAGCCTATGGCGATCTGTTGTGGCTGGACCCGGGCCAGCCCCGTGCTGCAGACCGGCTGGTCGACGTCGTGCTCGACGTCGTGCGCCGCTACGACGTCGACGGCATCCACATCGACGACTACTTCTATCCCTACCCGGTCAGCGTGGCCGGTGTCGAGCAGGCCTTTCCCGACGAAGACAGTCTTGCCGCCTATCGCGCCGCTGGCGGAGCGCTCGAGCACGATGCCTGGCGGCGCGACAACGTCGACCGCCTGGTGCACCGCCTGTGGCAGGCGATCCGGGCCGAGCGCCCCGGCGTGATGTTCGGCATCAGCCCCTTCGGCCTGCCGCGCCCGGACCGGCGACCGGCCGGTGTCAGCGGATTCAGCCAGTACCACAAGCTGCACGCCGATGTCGAACGCTGGCTGGCCGAAGGCTGGCTGGACTACCTGGCGCCGCAGCTGTACTGGCCGCTGGATTCACCCGGCCAGCCCTTCGTGCCGCTGCTGCAGGCCTGGCTGGCCCTGAACCCCCGAGCTCGCCATGTCTGGCCCGGCCTGTTCACAAGCCGCATCGGCGCAGCCGAGCGCGCCTACACCGCCGACGAGGTGCTGGCGCAGGTCGCGGCGGCCCGCCGCGTGCCCCCTGGCAGCGGCCACCTGCACTTCAGCATGGCCGCGCTGCTGCAGGACCGCGACGGCGTCGCCGGCCGCCTGGCCGCCGGTCCGTATGCCCAGCCGGCGCTGGTGCCGCGTGCGCCGGGGGTCACCGACGCCGGGGGGCCGACCGTATCGGCGCGGGTGACCGGGCCGACGGCTGGCGCCCAGGCGCTGGTGCTGCGGTCGCTGGCGACTCCGCCGACCCACGCGGACCGGCTGCGGCTGGTCGCCTTGCGCCGGCGCCGCGGCCAGGAGTGGACCACGACGCTGCACCCGCTGTCCGCGGCCGGCGGCCGCGTCGAGGTCAGGCTCGAGCCTGAGGTCGACCTGCTGCTGGTCAACGCGCTGGACCGGCAACGCCGGCTCGGGCCGACGACGCTGATCCGGCGTGGCGATGCCGGCTGGTCACGCGCGCCCGCGGGCTGAGGACGACGGAACCGGCGGGCGTGCCGGCCACGAAGCCTACGGCCCGACGCGAAAGCGCAGCTCGCGCTCGGTGAAGCGCCCGCGGTCGTCGGCGACCTGTATGAACAGCCGGTGCGCACCGACCGGCAAGCCGGCGCCTTCGGCCACGATGCCGCGTTCGCTGAGCTGCGCATGCCTGCGCAGCTTCTCGGTGACATCGAGCTTGAGCAGGCCGTACAGCGCGCGGAAGGTCTGCGGCAGGATGCGTGCGTCGGAAGAGGTCTCGAACTCGAACTGCAGACGCAAAGGGGCCAGCTGGGGCGCCGCCGGCGCCGCCGAGGTGTCCACCTGCGGGGCCACCACCCGGATCGCCGGGAAGCGCGAGCGGGTCACCATGGGTGGCTCGTCGAGCTCTTCCCTGGACAGCGTGCCCTGGTGGCGCTGCTCGGCGCGCAGCTCCTCCTCGCCGACCAGTGTGAAGCCCTGGGCGCGGGCCGGCTCGGGCTGCGCGAGCAGCAGCAGCGACAGCAGCAGGCAGCACAGGCGGATCGGTGACATGGCGGACTCCCTGGGGCAGGATGCTAACGGGCCGTGCGACAGGCCCGGCGACAGGCCGGACACCCTCGCCGGGGCCGGCTTGCGGGTCACTGTGCGCCGACGCGGGCCTGGCCGCAGCTATACCGTGGTATCCCTGCCGGGCGATCGCCGGGCGCGTACGCTGCGGGGCCAGGATGACTCATGATCGGCACCGTCGCTCGCTGCGCCTGGCGAGCGCGCCACGCCAGGGTCGGACCGACAGACCATGCCTGCACGACACCCCGAGGGCCGGCGCGACCCCGCCGCGCCAGATGCTGCACTGCACTCCGCTGCCGACGCCGGCATGGCCGACGTTGCCGCCGACACACGGCGGCGCCTGGGGCTGCGCATGCTCGCCGCCGGCGTCGTGCTGGCCGGTGGCCAGGGCCTGCTCGAGTGGGTGCTGCCCTACGATCCGATGGCCTTGCAGGTGCTGGGCGACCTGCTGGGCCTGCCGGCGCTGGACCCCAGCCTTGCCGCCCTGGCCTGGGCGGCGCTGGCGCTGGTCGCGCTGGTGATCCTGGGCGAACCGCGCGCGCGCGGCACGGGCGCGCTGCGCCCCGCCTGGGCATTGCTGGTCGGGGCGCTGCTGGGCCTGTCGCGCCTGGCCGCCGGTGGCGCTGCACCCGCTTTGGCCCTGCTGGTGCTGGCCGGGGTGGCAACCCTCGGCTGGCAGGGACTGCGCCACGGCGGATTGCCGATGCTGCTGGCGATGGCCGCCAGCATTGCCGGCTGCGATGCCCTGGCCTCGGACTACGCGACGCTGTGGCCGTTCTGCGCGATGCTGCTGCTGTTGTTCGTCTGGATCGAGCAGCGGCATGTGCAGGCCGCGGAACGGCGGCTGATCGCTGCGCTGGCCGAGCGCGAGCGACTGATCAACGAGCTGGATGCGCGCGGCGCCGAGCTGCAGCGCCTGCAAGCCGCGCGCACGCAGATGCTGGCCGGCATCAGCCATGACCTGCGGCAGCCCCTGCAGGCCGTGCGCCTGTATGCCGACGCCCTGAGGCCGCGGCTCGACGATGCCGGGCAGTCACTGCTCGCGCACCAGATGAAGGCGGCCGCCGACGCGGTCGACATGCTCGACCAGTTCAGCGAGTTCGGCGCCATCGAGCAAGGCCGCCTGCGCTCGCAGGAGGAACTGCTGGACCTGCGCGAGGTGGTGCGTGGCGTGGCAGCCAGCCTGCGCGCCACGCATGCCGCGCAAGGCGTGCGCATCGGCGAGCATGGCCGGTCGCAATGGGTGCGCAGCGACCGTTCGCAGATCACCCGCATCGTGCAGAACCTGGCCGGCAACGCGGTCAAGCACGCGCGCGCGGCACGGGGCGAGGCCGGCGTGCGGGTGTCGATCGGCCTGCGCGAGCTGCGCGGGGACCTGGCCATCGACGTCGTCGACAACGGCCCCGGCATTGCCGCCGAGGCCCAGGCCTCGATCTTCGAGCCCTATGTGCAACTGGCCAGCGGGGCCGGGGCCAAGGGCGGCCGCGGCCTGGGGCTGGCCATCGTGCGGGCTTTGGTGCAGCAGCTGGGCCTGGGCCTGGCGCCGCTGCGGTCCACGCTCGGGCGCGGCACACGGTTCCGCGTCGTGGTGCCGGCGGCGCTGCGGATCGCCGCCCCTGAAGTGCCGGCGACAGAGCGGCGCGTGGCCGCCACGGCAGGTCTGGCCGATCGCCTGTTCGCGGTGCTCGACGACGACGACGCGCCCCGCCAGGCGCTGGCCGCCGCCTTGCAGGCGGCCGGCGCCCGTTGTGTGTCGGCCGCCGACGTCCGCGCCCTGCGCGACGCCCTGGACCAGGAGCTCGGCTTCCCCGACGCGCTGTTGTTCGACCTCGACCTGGGGCAGGGCATGGACGGCCTGCAGGCCGTGCAGAGCCTGCGCGAGGAATGGTCCGAGGAGATACCGGCGGTGATCGTCACCGGCCGCGTCGGCGTCGGCCAGGGCCTGCTGCTGCCACCCCGCTGCGTCGTGCTGGCCAAGCCCACCGGCATCGGCGAACTGGCCGCCGCGCTGGCCCCCATGCTGCCCCCGCGCGCAGCGGCCGGCCACTGAAAGGCATCAGCCGGCGCCGGCCGGGCCCGACGGCCCGGGCTGCCCCGGCGGCTGCGCCAACCTCGACTGCGCCAGTTCGACATACCAGTCCAGGCACTGCGGGTTGGCCATGGCGTCGCGGTTGAGCACTTTCTCCACGGGCTGACCCAGCAGCAGCTTCTTGATCGGCAACTCCTGCTTCTTGCCCGACAGGGTGCGGGGCACCTCGGCCACCTGGAAGATGTCGTCGGGCACGAAGCGCGGGCTCAGCGCTTCGCGGATCGCCGCCTGCAGGCGCTGACGCAAGGCCTCGTCCAGCCGCAGCCCTTCGCGCAGCACGACGAACAGCGGCATCCAACTGTCGCGACCCAGGTACTCCAGGTCCACGACCAGGCTGTCGACCACCTCCGGCAGTGCTTCCACCGCCCGGTAGAGCTCGCTGGTGCCCATGCGCAGGCCATGGCGGTTGATGGTGGCGTCGCTGCGGCCGTAGATGATGCAGCGACCCTCCGGCGTGATTCGCAGCCAGTCGCCGTGGCGCCAGACCGGCCCGGCGGCCGGATCGGCGTCGCCGCCTCCCGGGCGCCGGCCCTGGCCGGGCGGGTACATGTCGAAGTAGCTTCCGCGGTAGCGCGCAAGGTCGGCATCGCCCCAGAAGTACGGCGGCATCGCCGGCAGAGGCTGGGTGACCACCAGCTCGCCGACCTGATCGGTCACCGGCCGACCCTGCTCGTCCCAGGCTTCGACGGCCACGCCCAGCAGCCGGCACTGCATCTCGCCGGGCACCATGGGCAGCTCGCGGTGGGCGCCGACGAAGGCGCCGGCATCGGTGCCGCCGGAGATGTTGCACCACCACACCGGCGGCGCATCGGCCCGGCCGGCCGCCGCATGGACGCGCCGGAACTGCTCGCTGCCCCAGGACTGCACCTCGGCCGCCAGCGGGGAGCCCGTGCAACCCAGAGCGCGGATGCGATCGAGCCCCGGGATGGCCGCCAGGTCCAGGCCTGACTTCGACACACTTGCGTAGTAGGCCGCGCCGGCGCCGAAGAAGGTGACCCGTTGCTCGGCGGCGAATCGCCACAGCACGCTCCAATCGGGCTGCTCACGGCTTCCGCCAGGATGGCCGTCGAAGATCACGCAGGTGGTCCCGCCCAGCAGGCCGCTGACCTGCGCATTCCACATCACCCAGCCGGTCGAGCTGTACCACATGAAGCGCTCGCCGAAGGAGTTGGGGTGGTAGCTGCAGGCGACGTCGTACTGCACGGCCTTGTGCGCCTGGCCGTTGAGCACCGAGCCGCCATGGTCGTGCACGATGGGCTTGGGCAGCCCGGTGGTGCCGCTGGAGTAGACGATCCACAGCGGGTGGTGGAAGGGCAGCCACAGGGGCTCGAAGGCAGCGACATCCGCGTCCCCTCGCGACACCACCGCCGCCCAGTCGGTGACATCGTCGGGCAAGGGCTGCTGCGCCAGCAGCCGGCAGACCACCACATGGCGCACGCTGGGCAGCCCGCGGCGCAACTGCACCAGCGTGTCCAGCCGGTCGAGGTCGCGGCCCCCATAGGTCACGCCGTCGCAGGCCAGCAGCACGCTGGGGCCGATCTGCCCGAAGCGGTCCAGCACCGCCGGCGTGCCCATGTCCGGCGCACACACGCTCCAGACCGCACCGATGGCGGCCACCGCCAGCAGCGCGACGATCGCCTCGGGCACGTTGGGCAGGTAGGCCGCGACGCGGTCCCCGGGCTGCACGCCCCGGGCCTGCAGGTGCAGGGCCAGGGCCGACACCTGGCGCCTCAGCTCAGGCCATGACAGCTCGCGCCAGGTCCCTGCCGCCAACCCTTTCTCGTTGCCCGCCACGATCGCGGGCAACCCCGCCGCATGGGCCGGCCCGACATGGCGGAACACCTGCTGCGCGTAGTTGAGCTGCGCGCCGGGAAACCAGCGCGCGCCGGGCATGCGGTTGACGGCCAGCACGGCGTCGTGCGACGTGGGCGATTGCACGCCGAGGTAATCCCACATGCTCTGCCAGAAGGCGTCCAGCTCGCTCACCGACCAGCGCCACAGGGCGTCGTAGCTGTCGAACACCCGGCCGTGCTCGCGCGCCAGCCAGTCCTGGTAGAGGCGGATCTGCGGGACGAAGGCGGGCGTCGAAGGGTCGGCAGCAGGGTCGGCAGCAGGGCCGGCAACAGGGCCGGCAACAGGGCCGGCGGTCATGGCATCGTTCGGCATGCGGGCCTCCATGGCCGTCATTGTGCGGCCCGCAAACCGGCCCGTGCACGGGCGACGGGCAGGGTCGGCCCGCCCGCGGTCCGCCCTTCCCCGGGGCATACCTCTATGGCCAGTGGCGGCAGCGGCGAGGAACATCGCGCCATGAGCGCTGGCGACACCGATGCTCTCGTCAGGCCACAAGGGCTGCGCCCGCCCGGCCGGCGGGCCGTGCTCGGGCTGCTGGCGGTGGCCAACTTCGCGATCGGCATCGGGGCATTCGTCGTCGTCGGCGTTCTCGGCCCGCTGGCGCGCGACCTGCTGGTCTCGCCGCCGCAGGCCGGGCAGTTGCTGACCTTGTACGCCTTGGTGTATGCCATCGGCTCACCGCTGCTGGTGGCGCTGACCGGAACGCTGGACCGGTCGACGCTGCTGTGTGCGGGCCTGGCCGTCTTCGGGCTCGGGTCACTTTGCTGTGCGCTGTCCCCCGACCTGTCGACGGCGCTGACCGCCCGGGCCGTGATGGCCCTGGGCGGCGCGGTCGTGACCCCTGTCGCGGCATCGATGGCGGTCGTGCTGGTGCCTGGCGAGCAGCGGGGCCACGCGCTGGCCGTCGTGTTCAGCGGCCTGACGCTTGCCCAGGCGCTGGGGGTGCCCCTGGGTGCCTGGCTGGGCTATGCCTTCGGCTGGCGCATGGCCTTCGCCGCCGTCGCCGCGCTGTGCCTGGCCGTGGTGCTGCTGTGCCGCTGGCGCTTGCCGCGCGGTACTCAGGTACCGGTCGCCACCTTGCGATCGCTGGCGGCGGTGCTGAGGTCGTGGCGGCACAGCCTCGCGGTCGCCTTCACGGCCTTGTTCATCGGTGCGATCTATGTGGTCTACACCTTCGTCGCGCCCTGGCTGGAATCCCGCCACGGCATGGGGCGTGACGGCGTGACCTTCGTGCTGGTGCTGTTCGGGCTGGGCGCCGTGGCAGGCAACCTGGTCGGTGGCCGGCTCACCGACCGGATCGGCCCGCACAGGACCCTGCAGGGGCTCGCGGCTTCGCAGATCGTCCTCCTGCCTGCGCTGACGCTGCTGCCCCTTGCGCTGCCGGCCTTTGTCGCCATGCTCACCCTGTGGAGCGTCTGCGGCTGGTCGTTCATGGTGCCGCAGCAGGCGCGCCTGGCGGCGATGTCGCCCGCGCAGTTGCCGGTGCTGCTGGCCTTGAACGCCTCCGCGCTCTACCTCGGTGCCGCGGTCGGCTCGTCGATCGGTGGCTGGGCACTGCACGTCGGCAGGTTCGAGAACCTGGGGGTGGTGGCTGCCGTCATCGCGGGCCTGGCCTGGCTGTCGCTGCGGGCCTGCCGCTGCCCTCCTGCGGCGGGCCCCGCCACGGGCAGGCAGGGCTGAGGCAAAGCGGTCGGCCGCGCGCCATGGGCCCGGCGGGCGGCTCTCGCGCGCGCCCCTGTGCTACATTGCCGCGCATGTCGCCGACCCCGCGCCGCCTGGCCCTAGCGCTCCTAGCCCTTTCGCGGGTGCGCTGATCGTCGACTGTTCCAGTTTCCCTTTCTCTCTTCCGATCACGGCCCGCCAGCGTCACGCAGCGGGCCGTTTCGTTTTTGGCGACCGCATACGAACCCGGAGGCTGCGTGCCAACCCCCCACGAAGGAGTTCTCCGATGAGCATGCTGCCCGACCCCGCCGTCAAGTACCGACCCTTCCCCCCGGTGCACCTGAGGGACCGCACCTGGCCCGATGCCGTGCTGCAACGACCGCCGTGCTGGTGCAGCGTCGACCTGCGCGACGGCAACCAGGCGCTGATCGAGCCCATGGACCCGCAGCGCAAGCTGCGCATGTTCGAAACCCTGGTGCGCATCGGCTTCAAGGAGATCGAGGTCGGCTTCCCGTCGGCGTCGCAGGCCGACTTCGATTTCGTGCGCATGCTGATCCTCGAGCGGCTGATTCCCGATGACGTCACCCTCCAGGTGCTGACCCAGGCCCGCGAGCCCCTGATCGAGCGCACCTTCGAGTCGCTCGAGGGCGTGCCGCGCGCCATCGTGCACCTGTACAACGCGACGGCCCCGGTGATGCGGCGCGTCGTGCTGGGGCTGGACGAAGACGGCATCGTCGAACTGGCCGTGCGCCACGCGGGACTGCTGCGCGACGGCGCCGCGGCGCGGCCCGGCACGCGCTGGACCTTCCAGTATTCGCCCGAGATGTTCTCCGGCACCGAACTCGCCTTCGCGAAGCGCGTGGTCGATGCGGTGACCGAGGTCTGGCAGCCGACGCCGGAACACAAGTGCATCGTCAACCTGCCGTCGACGGTGGAACACAGCACCCCCAACATCTTCGCCGACATGGTGGAGTGGATGCACCGCCACCTGGCACGGCGAGACGCCATCGTGCTGTCGGTGCACCCGCACAACGACCGCGGCACCGGAACCGCGGCGGGAGAGTTCGCGCTGATGGCCGGCTGCGACCGCATCGAAGGCTGCCTGTTCGGCAATGGCGAGCGCACCGGCAACGTCGACCTGGTCAACATCGCACTCAACCTCTACACGCAGGGCGTTTCGCCTGGCCTGGACTTCTCCGACATCGACGAGATCCGCCGCTGCGTCGAACACTGCAACCAGCTGCCCGTTCACCCGCGCCACCCTTACGTCGGTGACCTGGTCTACACCTCGTTCTCGGGCTCGCACCAGGACGCGATCAGGAAGGCGTTCGCCGCGCGCCGCGATGGCGACACCTGGGACATGCCCTACCTGCCGGTCGACCCGCAGGACCTGGGGCGCAGCTACGACGCGGTGATCCGCGTGAACAGCCAGTCGGGCAAGGGGGGCATGGCCTACCTGCTGCAGACGGCCTACGGACTCGAGTTGCCGCGCAGACTGCAGATCGAGTTCAGTGCCATCGTGCAGTCGGTGATGGACGCCGAGGGCCGCGAGATGACCGCCGCAGACCTCTGGCGCCTGTTCGAGCGCGCCTACGGGCTGGACCGGCTGCCCGGGATCGATCATCAGGTGCTGACCGAGCAGGCCAACGGCCGCATGCGGCTGCAGGCCACGCTGCACGACGCGCTGGGTGCACTGCCTCTGACGGGCGAGGGCAATGGCCCGGTCGATGCGTTCGTCGCTGCGCTGTCGGCGCAGTGCGGCCGACCGGTGCGCGTGCTGGACTATCACGAGCACGCCATGGGTTCCGGCGCGCAGGCACGGGCGGTGGCCTACCTGGAGCTGCGCATCGGCGACGGCCGCACGCTGTTCGGCGTCGGCATCGACGCGAGCATCGTCACGGCATCGATGAAGGCCGTGCTCTCCGGTCTGCAGCGTGCCAAGGTCGCGCTGAGGGAGGAAAGGCCGCTGGCGGCGGTCTGATCGCGGTGCTCACGGCGCCGGTATACGCAGGTGTACTGGGCCGGCAGGCCGGCCAGGGCTCCAATGGCGACACGCCGCGGCACCGTGCCGCCGGCCCGCCAGAGGAGCCCCGAGATGGACACCACCAGGACCGACACCGTCACGCTTGCCGCCCGCGCCCTGACCACCGTCCGTTGGCAGGTCCGCGTGGCCAGTCATCGTGTCAGCGGCTGCTTCGGCCGCTTTGTCAGCATGGGGAGTGGTGCATGCCGCTCGGTCTGGCCGGGGCTTCCCCTGCGCCTGTCCGTGGTGCCGCTGGTCGACGATGATGCCGCCATCATCGACGCCGCCTACGGCGGGCCCGGGCAGGTTGGAGATCGCCTCTAGGCCGGCCTGGCCCGCGCCTTCAACCCGGGCGCAGGGCCAGCCGCACGGCCGCATCGGCCGCCAGCTCCTGCCAGCGGGGCATGGCTGACCAGGCGCCGGGGGCGGCCGACTCCGGCACGGCACTGCCCGTCGAAAGGGCCACGAAGCCGCGGCGGCCGACCGGGTCGAGCGCGAAGGTTCCCAGGAAACCGTAGGCCTCGCCGAGGTGGCCCCAGCCGGTGAACCCTGCGCTGAGCCGGTCGCCCCGAGCCGGCCTGCCCTGGTCGGTGAAGCGCTGGACGCCCAGTCCCCAGGCCATGGCCCAGTCGTGGTGCACGTCGGCGGCCACGGGCCTGCCGGGCAGCGCCCGCCAGTGCTCCTCGGACAGCCGCTGCACCGAGGAGGGCTGCAGGAAGGGCACCCCGCGGTGCAGGCCGCTGTCGAGCAGCATCTGCAGCAGCACGCCGAGGTCCCGCAAGGACAGCCGCAGGCGCCCCTGGGGACCGAACAAGGTGCCGTTTTGACCCGGAACGTAGCGGTCCAGCCCGGGCACAGGCGGAGCAGGCTGCGCGCGGTAGTCGTCGGCCTGCACCACCCAGGGGCCCTGGGGGTCCCAGACATCTGCCGGGCCTTGCCGGCGCCGCTTGCGATACTGCGCGGCGATCTGCCGCTGTTGTTCGCGTGGCATCGCCGACGGATCGAATCCACCCTCCAGCCCCAGCGGCCCCAGCACCAGGTCCTGCATCAAGCGGTCGAACCGCTGGCCCGTGGCGGCTTCCATCACGGTCGCGACAACGCCGAAGTTGAGGTTGACGTACTCGAACCAGTCGCCGGGCGACTTGTCCAGCCGCCAGTTCACCCCATCGGCGAACAGGCGGCCCTTCGGGTCAAGCACGTCGCGCAGGGCCGTGTCGGCGCCGAAGAAGTAGCGTTCACCGCCGTCGGACATCGCCGATCGGTGAGTCAGCAGCAACCGCATCGTGATGGGTACGCCCGCGTGACGGGGATGGCGCAGCGGCCAACCCAGCCAGTCGCCCACATCGCGGTCCAGGTCGAGCCGGCCCTGCTCCACGAGGCGCATGACCCCCAGGGTGACCACCAGCTTGGTGATCGACGCCACGCGGTAGAGCGTGCGTGGCGTCACCGGCCAGGGCTCCTGCCCGGGGGTGTCGCCGAGGTGGCGTGACCCGAATTGCCGCGAATAGACCACCCGGCCATCCCTGACCGCCAGCGCCGCCACCGCCACCACCGGGTGCAGGGGATGGTGGATCAGGGCTTCGAGGGCGCGGTCGAGTTCAGGCAGTGGCCCGCCCGGGCGGTCGAGGGGCAAGTCCGAGGACGAGGTCATGGCGGTGCAGGCCGGCAGTGGGGCGGCCATCATGAGTGAACCCAGGCGCAAGGCGAACGTACGGCGGTCGCTCATCGCACGCCAGGCGTATGGGGTCGTGGTGGGCACTGCAACGGTGAGGACAGCCCTGCCGGGGGTGGCACTGCCAATGCGGACCGCAGGTTCATCGGAATCGGTGCGCAGGCCTTCGAACGACGAGTACGACAGGTGACTGCCCGGGAAGCCCTCAAGGCAGGCGCCCGACCAGCCGCGCCCACCAGCGCCGCAAGGCGGCCGGGGCCAGGGACGGCAGGTTCAGCTTCGCCTGCGCAGGCTGGGCGAAGTGGCGGCGGCCTGACGCCGCAATGGGGACACCAGGCGCCTGGCCCGACTGCACCATCAGGGTGGTCGTCGACTCGTCGTGCGCGGCCAGGGCGGTGGGCCTGTCCAGCGGTTCGACCGCCGCCGCGGCGCGCCGAAAGTTCTCGGCGAACTGCGCCAGCAGCGCGTCCGACACCGGCACGAGTTGCCGACTCCCGGCCTCGGCCAGCTTGCCCGAAGCGGTGATCGTGGCCTGGCCGACAAGCACGCAGCCGGCGGACGCGTCGTCGGGCTCGAGCGATGCACCGAGCAACACGCTTGCCGCGGACCCTGCCTTGTCGACCCCCCTGCCCGCCATGCGCACGCGCCTGCGCGAAAGGTCACGCTCCAGCAACTCGATATCCCCCGCAAGGGTCACGCTCGCCAGCCCGACTTTCACTCGAACCGTGCCCTTGAACCGGCTCGATTCCACCTGTTCGACGATCTGCGCGCCGGGCATGCAAGCCGACAGCGCGCGCACATCCGAGAGCACCGCCCAGGCCTGGGAGCCAGGGCTGGGTATGGTGAAGCGCTTGTTCAGGTCGAGTTGCATGGGGGGACTGCCTCGCAACTACGGTCGCTTGTTGTCGCACACTCAATATTAAATAGCCGCACGACGGCATGCGTCAAGAAACAACAGTCGAGAAAAGCACCAAGTTGAATTCACACATGGCACTCGAACTGCAAAGGAACCAGAACTACCTTGCAACCCGCGCCAGACGTGACTCCCTTGGACGCAGAGTGATGAGCAAGGGTTCATCTGCATGATCAAGTTTTGATCCGCCGACTCAATCACTGTTAAATCTGAACGATTCAATGAGACTTGCAGGAACAACCGTAAACCAAATCTGGATCAAGAACGAGAAACGCCACCTGCGTCTCCGCAGATGGCGCGAGGGGTGAACACAGAGGAAGCAGAATCGAAGTCTTTGAGCCCTCGAATCCTCCAGTTCTCTACCCGACCTGAATCACCGTTACTTCAGATGCGAACTGATAAGTTTCGTCATCTCGAACATCGAAACCTGGGCCTTCTTGAAAATCTCCTTGAGCTTCGAGTCGGCATTGATCATGGTCTTCTTCATTTTATCCTGAAGACCGTTCGACTTAATGTATGCCCAAAGTCGCTTAGTAACCTCGGTCCTAGGCATCGGATCTGATCCGATAATCGCAGCAAGCGCCGCACTCGGCGTCATTGGCTTCATGAAAGCCGCGTTCGCACTTCCTGCCTTCTTCGCCGGAGCCTTCTTCGCAGCTGGCTTCTTCGCCGGCGCGGCCGCCTTCTTTGCGGTTGGCCGGGGCGATTTAACCACTGCCTTCTTGGCAGACACGACGGAGCCAGTCTTCTTGGCACCCGACTTTGCACCCTTTGCAGTTACCACAGTTCAATCTCCTATTTATCTGTTCAACACTTTGCCAGGAATGACGCATCCGGTCTGATGAACAAAACCCCACTCGGTCACTTTGCTAGACCGGCAACAGCACCGTCATCTCATCAAGTCAGCAGAAGCGATCGATCACAATTCTTGGTCATACCGGCAGGCCAAAGGCTACTTCATCTGCCAGACCTCATCAAGTGGCTTGTTGGTTTACTGCACATCATCTCCAAGTGAGAGGGGGTTCGACCTCGAAAACGCCGAGGCACAGGCAGCTCTCAAGTGAGGATCAAGGGCCTGGATCGTCTCATCCAGTAACAGCAACTTTTGGTCCCATCTGGACGCCAAGAGTTCAAGATCCATCGGATTCGGGATACCCGGTATCAGAACACCAAGATGCTCGACCAGATCGGCTGCAAAATGAGCCAACACGCACTGATCATCTGAGTCCATCGCCGCAAGATTAACCCGATTGATTTCCGCAATAACTCTTCTTGCCCGATCCAACTCACCAGCACGCATCAACGCTACAGAGAACTCGATGATCAAATAGTCACGCGAAACTCCACCTATACTTGAGAGCTCAGACTTTAGGAGCTCTTCAAATATCAATGTCGCCTGCTCATATCTTTCAACGATACAGAGAGATCTAGCCGTGGACAGGTCAGCCAGATCCCTTAACGATGATATACTCACAAGCTCATGAAACGAATTTGAGGAGAGCGCCTCAACAACCCATTTTCTGGACTCAGGCGTTTCATCAATTCGCCCCAACGCGAAATCAACGCGTGCCCTCGACAACCCGATGGAAAGACGATTGAAGATCACTGCGCCTATACTCGGGCGATCTGCAGCGGCGACAGATGCTCTATGTGCCAATCTATACCATTCATTGGAATCACCAACGCGCCCAAGCAACTGATAACTGTCGGCGAGCACTAGCGCGACTCTCGCAAGCTCCAGACTAGACAGATATTTAGTGTTCTCAAGGGCACCCTTAAGCGATTCGCCGACAAGCTCGAATCTCTCTGCATTGAACGCTACATGAGCAACCCACGGTAAAATGCTTGAATGAATGTCCGAATAACCAAGCGCCTTTGCCAACGATGCTGATCGAATTAGACGATCCAGCGAGCTCTTTCTAAGCTCGGTGTAGAACCCTACTATTCCCTCCAGAAAAATCACCCATATATCCGCCCTCGGGTCACCCGGCAAAGGACGAGCCCCTCTCATCCATTGAATGGTTTGGAGCGCCTTCTCGCTATCACCCGATCTAATTTCACTTGAGACCGCGCGAACAATCTCAAGAAATCGAGGGTAATTAAGTGGACTCTCCAAACTCCTCTCCCAATAATCAATTCCGCGGAATGGGCACGCACCCAACTCATGCAACCTCAATCATTTGAGTCGACAAAACGCAAGACTCATCAACAATATCAAGACTACACCCCCATCCCCTCACACCCAAACTCCACATACCTCTGCCTACAAATCTGCTTCGCCGCTTCTCGGGCCGGCTTGAGGTAGTCACGGGGGTCGAACTTGCTGGGGTTCTCGGCCATGTACTTGCGGACCGCGCCGGTCATGGCGAGGCGGATGTCGGTGTCGATGTTGATCTTGCGCACGCCGTGCTTGATGGCGCGCTGGATCTCCTCGACGGGGACGCCGTAGGTCTCCTTCATGTCGCCGCCGTGGCGGCGAATGATCTCCAGCAGGTCTTGCGGCACGCTCGACGAGCCGTGCATCACCAGGTGGGTGTTCGGAAGGCGGCGGTGGATCTCCATGATGCGGTCGATCGCCAGGATGTCTCCCGTCGGCTTGCGGCTGAACTTGTAGGCACCGTGGCTGGTGCCGATCGCGATCGCCAGTGCATCGACACCGGTGCGGGCGACGAAGTCCGCGGCCTGCTCGGGGTCGGTGAGCAGTTGCTCGCGGGTCATCGTGGCTTCGGTGCCGTGGCCGTCTTCCTTGTCGCCGCGCATGGTCTCGAGCGAGCCCAGGCAGCCGAGTTCGCCTTCCACGGTCACGCCGACGGCGTGCGCCATCTCGACGACCTTGCGTGTCACCTCGACGTTGTATTCATAGCTGGCAATGGTCTTGCCGTCGGCTTCCAGCGAGCCGTCCATCATCACCGAGGTGAACCCGAGGTCGATCGCACCCTTGCAGACCTCCGGGCTTTGCCCATGGTCCTGGTGCATGGCCAGCGGCACCTTGGGCCAGCTCTCTACCGCGGCCTGTATCAGGTGCTTGATGAAGGGCTCGCCGGCGTACTTGCGCGCCCCTGCGCTGGCCTGCAGGATCACCGGAGCGCCGACCTCGGCCGCGGCCGACATCGCGGCCTGCACCTGCTCGAGGTTGTTGACGTTGAAGGCCGGGATGCCGTAGCCGCGTTCGGCGGCACGGTCCAGCAAGGGTCGCATGGCAACGAGGGGCATGGAAATCTCCTGTGGGTTCGAGGGGGGGGGAGGGAGGAATCGAGGTCGTCACGGACGCGGCCGCGAGGCAGTCGCGTCACCCATGCGCCCATGTTAGGCCAGCCGACTGCCGGCAGCGAACTCCTGGAACGAGTTCACCGTCGCGATGGCGGAACCGGGTGGCACGGAACTGGGCGGCGTAAAGCCTGCTTCTTGACCTTTGGCAGGACGGCTGCCGCCGGACACTGTCGCAACGAAGGCGCGTTTCGCGCCCCGCCGGAGGTTTCGCCATGCCCCGAGTCCAGATCGCCACCGTCACCCCCTGGATCACCGCCGCCGCACAGGACCATGGACCCCACCTCCAGGCCTATCTGGCCGACCGCCTGCAGGTCAGCCAACGAAGCGCACGTTCGCTGCTGCGCAAGCTCGAGGCTTCCGGCTGGGTGAGCTGCCTGCGGCAGCCGCGCCCCCAGGTCTACCGGCCGGGTCCGCTGCGCCAGGTCGTGCAACGCTACGACCTGGCGGGCCTGCAGGAGGACCGCCCCTGGGCGCGCGACTTCGCGGCGCGCTTCGACCTGCCCTTGCAGGTGTCCCGGCTGGCACAGCATGCATTCACCGAGCTGCTGAACAACGCCATCGACCACAGCGGCGGCCGCCGCGTCACGGTGTCGATGCGGCAGACGGCGATGCATGTGCAGCTGCTGGTCTCGGACGACGGCTGCGGCTTGTTCCAGCGCATCGGTGAGAGCTTCGACATCGACGACCCCGAACTGGCGATGTTCGAACTGGCCAAGGGCAAGCTCACCAGCGACGCCGAACGGCACACCGGCCGCGGCCTGTTCTTTTCTGCCCGGCTGGCCGATGTGATGGACGTGCATGCCAACGGCACCTCGTTCCAGTATCGCGGCTTCGGCCGGCGCAGCTGGTTCCGCAACCGGCCGATCGGGCGCGAGGGCACCTCCATCTATCTGGCGATCGCGCTGGACACCCCACGCACGCTCGACGACGTGCTGCGCGCCCACAGCGCCGACGGGCGGGGCTATGGCTTCGAGCGCACGGCCGTGCCCCTGCAGCTGATCGCCGGGCCGGGCGTGGGACTGGAATCGCGCGCCCAGGCCCGGCGAGTGGTGCACCGGCTGTCCGCGTTCGCGGCGGCCGAACTGGACTTCACGGGCATCGAGGACGTCGGCCACGGCTTCGCCGACGAGTTGTTCCGGGTCTGCCCGCGCCAGTGGCCGGGCCTGCAGCTGGACCTGCGCGGCATGGCGCCGCGTGTGGCCGAGATGATGCAGAGCGTACGCCAGGCGGCCGCCTGAGTAACCCCGGCCCGCCCCGGCGCCCTGGCCGGCTGCAGTGCAGGCCGCGGGCGGTCAGGCGACCCGGCAGACCTTGAGCATGTTGGTGCCGCCGGGGTAGCCCATGGGCTCGCCGCACGTGATCGCGTAGGTGTCTCCAGGCTTGAGTGCCCCGCGTTCGACCAGCAGTCTCTCGGCCTCCACCAGCGCCGCGTCGCGGTCGGTCATCGACGGCATCAGGATGGGCCGCACGTTGCGGTACAGCGACATCTTGCGCTGCGACACCGGCTGCGTGGTCAGGCCGTAGATCGGCACCTTGATGTTGTAGCGGCTCATCCACAGCGCCGTCGAACCCGAGTCGGTCAGCGCGATGATGGCGCGGCAACCCAGGTGATAGGCGGTGAACAGCGCTCCCATCGCGATGCTCTGGTCGATGCGGCCGAACTGCTTGTTGGTGAAGTCGGCATCGAGCTTCACCTCGTCGGCTCGTTCGGCTTCGAGCGCGATCTGCGCCATCTGCTCGACCGTCTCGACCGGATAGCTGCCGGTCGCCGTCTCGGCGCTGAGCATCACGGCGTCGGTGCCGTCGAGCACCGCATTGGCCACATCGCTGACCTCGGCGCGCGTGGGCACCGGGTTCTGGATCATGCTCTCCATCATCTGCGTCGCCGTGATGGCCACCTTGTCCAGCTCGCGCGCCATGCGGATCATGCGCTTCTGCAGCGCGGGCACGGCGGCGTTGCCGACCTCGACCGCCAGGTCTCCGCGCGCGACCATGATGCCGTCGCTGGCCCTGAGGATGGCTTCGAGCTGCGGGATGGCCTCGCTGCGCTCGATCTTGGCGATCATGGCGGGGCGGTGCCGCGTCGCCTCGGCGGCCACGTTGGCCAGCTGGCGTGCCATCTCCATGTCGGTCGCGTTCTTGGGAAAGCTCACGGCCACGAACTCGGCCTTGAAGGCCATCGCGGTGCGGATGTCCTCCATGTCCTTGCCGGTCAGCGCCGGGGCGGTCAGACCACCGCCTTGCTTGTTGATGCCCTTGTTGTTCGACAAGGTGCCACCGACCTTGACGACGGTGTGCACCTGCTCGCCACGCACGGCGTCGACTTCCAGCACGATCAGCCCGTCGTTGAGCAGCAGCGTGTCGCCCGGGCGCACGTCTCGCGGCAGTTCCTTGTAGTCCAGCCCGACGCCCTGTGCGTCACCTGGCGTCGTCCGCGCGGCGTCGAGCACGAAGGGCTGGCCGACCCCGAGAAGCGCCTTGCCGTCGGCGAACTTGCCGACGCGGATCTTGGGGCCCTGCAGGTCGGCCATCAGCGCCACCGGCTTGCCGACGCGCTCGGCGATCGCGCGCACCATGTTCGCACGGTCGATGTGGTCCTGCGCCGAGCCGTGGCTGAAGTTCAGCCGCACCACGTCCACGCCACAGCGCAGCAGGCGCTCGAGCACGGCGGGGTCGCTGGACGCCGGGCCGAGCGTGGCGACGATCTTGGTGGAACGGGGCATGGGGCAGGCTCCTGGGACGCGAGGGGCGATTATCGGCGCGCCCCGCCGCCTGCAGTTACATGCCGGTTACCCCGCCGCCGAGGCCCCCTCCAGCACGTCGGCCACCGCCAGCGCCGTCATGTTGACGATGCGGCGCACGGTGGCCGAAGGCGTCAGCACATGGGCCGGTCGCGCAGTGCCGAGCAGCATGGGCCCGACCGTGACGCCATGGCCGCCGGTCATCTTGAGCACGTTGAAGAGGATGTTGGCGGCGTCCAGGTTCGGCAGCACCAGCAGGTTGGCCGAACCCGAGAGCCGGCTGTCGGGCAGGTAGGCCGCGCGCACGCCAGGGTCCAGCGCGGCGTCGCCCTGCATCTCGCCGTCACACTCGATGTCGGGGGCGCGCTGAACGAACAGGTCGCGCGCCTTGCGCATGCGCACGGCCGACTCGCGATTCGAGGATCCGAACACGGAGTGCGACAGGAAGGCCACCTTGGCGGGCAGGCCGAAACGGCGCAGCTCCGCCGCCGCCATCATCGCGATGTCGGCCAGTTCCTCGGCGTCGGGCGACTCGTTGACGAAGGTGTCGGTGATGAACAGCGTGTGCTTGTCCAGCATCACCGCGTTCATCGCCGCCAGCGTCCTGGCGCCCGGGCGCTTCCCGATCACGCGGCGCACATGGTCGAGGTGGCTGTCGTACTGGCCCACCAGGCCGCACAACATGGCCTGTGCCTCGCCGCGCCTGACCATCAAGGCCGAGATCAGGGTGTTGGAGCGTCGAACCGCCGCCTTGGCCGCATCGGGGCTGATGCCGTCCCGCCCCATCAGCTGGTGGTAGGTTTCCCAGTAGGCGCGAAAGCGCGCATCGTTCTCGGGGTCGACGAGCTCGAAGTCACGCCCCGCCTGCAGCCTCAGCCCGGCCCGCTCGATGCGCATGCGCACCACGTCCGGGCGGCCGACGAGCACCGGATGGGCCAGCCCTTCGTCGAGCACGACCTGCACGGCCCTCAGGGTGCGCTCGTCCTCGCCCTCGGCATAGACCACGCGTGCGGGCTGTGCCTTGGCGGTGGCGAACACCGGCCGCATGACCATGCCCGTGGTGTAGACATGGCGGCCCAGCGACTGCCGGTAGGCCTCGAGGTCGGCGATCGGCCGCGCCGCCACGCCGGATTCCGCGGCCGCCTGCGCCACTGCGGGCGCGATGCGCAGGATCAGCCGCACGTCGAAAGGCGTCGGGATCAGGTACTCAGGCCCGAAGCGCAGGTCCTTGCCTGGGTAGGCTGCCGCGACCTCGTCGCTTGCCTCGGCCTTGGCCAGCGCGGCGATCTCGCGCACGCACGCCAGCTTCATCGCCTCAGTGATCTTGGTGGCGCCACAGTCCAGGGCGCCGCGGAAGATGTAGGGGAAGCACAGGACGTTGTTGACCTGGTTGGGGTAGTCGGAACGCCCTGTCGCGATGATGCAGTCGGGCCGCGCGGCCTTCGCGATCTCGGGCCGGATCTCCGGCTCCGGGTTGGCCAGTGCCAGGATGATGGGTTGCGGCGCCATGGTCTTGACCATCTCGCCGCTCAGCACGCCGGCCGTCGAGCAGCCCAGGAAGACATCGGCGCCGGCCACCACCTCGGCCAGTGTGGTGGCCGAAGTGCGCTGGGCGTAGCGCTGCTTGGACTCGTCGAGGCGGTCACCGCGCCCTTCCCGCACCACGCCCTTGGAGTCGACGACGAAGATGTTCTCGCGCTTCAGCCCCAGCCCCACCATCACGTCCAGGCAGGCAATGGCGGCCGCACCGGCACCCGACACGGCCATGCGGACACCCGCAATGTCCTTGCCCACCAGCTCGAGCCCGTTGAGCAACGCGGCCGCCGAGATGATGGCGGTGCCATGCTGGTCGTCGTGGAAGACGGGAATGTTCATGCGCTCGCGAAGGCGACGCTCGATGTAGAAGCACTCGGGCGCCTTGATGTCCTCGAGGTTCACCCCCCCCAGCGTGGGCTCGAGCGCGGCCACGATGTCGACCAGCTTGTCCGGGTCCTTCTCGGCCAGCTCGATGTCGAAGACGTCGATACCGGCGAACTTCTTGAACAGGCAGCCCTTGCCTTCCATCACCGGCTTGCCGGCCAGCGGCCCGATGTCGCCCAGGCCCAGCACGGCGGTTCCATTGGTGACCACGCCGACCAGGTTGGCGCGGGCGGTGTACTCCGCGGCCAGCGCAGGCTCCCGCTCGATCGCCAGGCAGGCATAGGCGACGCCCGGCGAGTAGGCCAGCGACAAGTCGCGCTGGTTGGCCAGCGGCTTGGTCGGGCTGATCGAGATCTTGCCGCGCGTCGGCGCACGGTGGTACTCGAGTGCCGCGTCGCACAGGGCTTGTTCGGCCGGCGAGAGCTGGGACTTCATCGGGCGTGTCTCCTCATGTTGAACTTCGGAGGTTACGCCCTGCACCGTTGACAGTGGGTGCGGGAAAACCGAGGGGCCGTGACCGGGGCCAGGTGGCTCGCGCGGGACGCGCTCAGGGCCTTCGTCTGCCGCACAGGCCTGAACTGTCAGGCCTGTGCGCGCCGGCTCAGCCATCGCGCGCGGGACGCGCTCAGGGCCTTCGTCTGCCGCACAGGCCTGAACTGTCAGGCCTGTGCGCGCCGGCTCAGAATCTCGAAGGCGGGCAGGGTCTTGCCTTCGAGGACCTCGAGGAAGGCGCCGCCGCCGGTGGAGATGTAGGAGATGTCCTTCTCCAGCCCCCACTTGGCGATCGCCGCCAGCGTGTCGCCGCCGCCGGCGATGCTGAAGGCCGTGCTGCGCGCGATCGCTCGCGCCACGGTCTCGGTACCCTGCGCGAAGGCGTCGAACTCGAACACCCCCACGGGCCCGTTCCAGACGATGGTGCCGGCGGCCTCCAGCTGCGCGGCCAGTGCTGCCGCGCTCTGCGGCCCGATGTCCAGGATGAGGTCGTCGGCCTCGACGTCGGCAACCGGCTTCACTTGTGCCGGCGCGTCGGCGGCGAAAGCCTTGGCGGTGACCACGTCGACCGGGATGGGCACGCTCGAGCCGCGGGCCTTCATCGCAGCGATCACGGCGCGCGCCTCGTCGAGCAGGTCCGGCTCGGCCAGACTCCTGCCGATGGGCAGGCCTTCGGCGAGCAGGAAGGTGTTGGCGATGCCACCGCCGACGATCAGGCCGTCGACCTTGGCCGCCAGGCTCTGCAGGATGGTCAGCTTGGTGCTGACCTTGCTGCCTGCCACGATGGCCAGCAGCGGCCGCCTGGGTGCCGCCAGCGCGCGCGTCAGCGCGTCGATCTCGGCCGCCAGCAGCGGGCCGGCGCAGGCCAGCGGTGCAAACTGCGCGATGCCGTAGGTGCTGGCCTCGGCGCGGTGCGCCGTGCCGAAGGCGTCGTGCACGAAGATGTCGCACAGCGCCGCCAGGCGGCGCGAGAGTTCCTCGCTGTTCTTCTTCTCGCCCTTGTGCAGGCGGCAGTTCTCGAGCAGCACCAGCTCGCCCGGCGCGACGGTCACGCCGTCGACCCAGTCGGCACGCAGGGCGACCTCCCGGCCCAGCAGCTCGGCCATGCGGGCAGCCACCGGGGCCAACGAGTCCTCCGGGCGGAACTGGCCTTCGACCGGCCGTCCGAGGTGGCTGGTGACCATGACCGCCGCACCGGCCTCCAGCGCCATGCGGATGCAGGGCAGCGAGGCCCGGATGCGGGTGTCGTCGGTGATGCGGGCCGCGCCCGAAGGCTGGACCTCCAGTGGCACGTTCAGATCGGCACGGATGAAGACGCGGCGGCCGGCGACGCGGCCCTGGGCGATGAGGTCGGAGAATCGCAGGACGTTCATGGGACGAGTGCGTGGGGCGGGCCGGATCGGCCCCGGGCACACATTGTCGCCGGCCGGCAGAACCCGCCGGCTACCAGCCGGCCCCGAAGCGCAGGCCGAACAGGGCCACCATGCCTGCCACGATGGTGCCCAGCAGACCTCGGCGCCAGAAGTACCACGCGCCCGCCACCGCCGCCGCAATCGGCCTCGGGTCCTGCCAGGTGCTGATCAGCTGACCGTTCGTCAGCACGATCTCCGGCACCACGACAGCGGTCAGCGCCGCCAGCGGTGCATGGCGCAGGCCCTGGCGCAGCCATTCGGGGACAGGCAGCTCGCGCTCGGGCAGCAGGAACAAGCCTCGGGTCAGCAGCGTGATGGCGGCCAGCCCGGCAATCGCCAGCAGCGACTCGGCGGTCGTCATGTGCGGTCCTCGCCAGCGATCGGAGCCGGCGCGCGCCGGCCCGGCGCCGCGTGGTCCAGCACCAGGGCGACGACCACGGCCGCCACGATGGCCAGCACGATGTTGAGCTTGAGCGGCAGCGCATGGGCCGCCACTGCGGCGCCGCCGGCGACCGCGGCCGCCAGCCAGGTCGACCGGTCGTGCAGCAAGGTGCAGGTCAGGCCCAGCAGGGCCAGCGTGCCGGCAAACCCGAAGCCCCAATGCTCGGGCACCTGGTGCGCGAGCACGATGCCCGCGATCGACATCGCCTGCCAGGAACACCAGTTGACCGCCACCCCGCCCCAGTAGTACGGCCACTGGTCGGGATGCGGTCGCGGGTCAGGGAAGCGGCGCAGGAAGGTCACCACGTTCAGGTCGGCCGCGAAGTAGGCCATGCGCAGGCGCTGGCCCCGCGGCAGTCCACCGAAGTAGGGCCGCCACTGGGTCCCCAGGATCACGAAGCGCAGGTTGACGCAGGCCGCCGTTGCCCAGATCACCCACAGCGGGGCGCCAGTGAGAAACAGCGGCAGCACCGCCAGCTGCGCGCTGCCGGCAAACACCGTCAGCGACATCAGCAGCGCAACCGGCAGCGTCAGGCCGGCCTTGGTCATGGCCACCCCGGTGATCAGGCCCCAGGCGCCTATGCCCACCGAGATCGATGCCATTTCGGCCGCACCGCGCCGGAACTCCGGGTGGCGCAGCACTGTGCGCCAGCCTGCCATGCCGGCATTGTGCAGCGGCGGCCCCGGGCCGCCGCGCCTCAGCGGCGGATCACGCGGCCGCTGCCGGCAACGCTGCTGCGCACCGCGGTCACGGCACCGCTGTATTCGACGTCACCGCTTCCTGCGATGGACACGCCCAGCGACTTGTCGGCCCTCACCTTGGCATCGCCGCTGCCGGCGATGCTGACGTTCACGTCGTCGGCCTGCAATTGCTCGAGCCGCACGTCGCCGCTGCCGGCGATCGCCACCTTCAGCTGCCTTGCCTGGCCGCTGGCTTGCACATCGCCGGCCCCGGCGATCCGGACCTCGAGGCTGTCGGTCGCCAGCTCCGACAGCCTCGCGTCGCTGGTGCCGGAGATCGACAGCCTCAGGGCAGGGGTCTTCAGGGCCTGGACACTGACGTCGCCCGAGCCGGAGCTGGACAGCGCGCCCAGCTTGACCACCTGGACCCGGACCTTGACCGGCGACTTGATGCGCAGGTTCTCGCCGCGCTTGAAGCGCACCATCAATGTCGGGCCCGCGGCACCCGACTCGACCACCGTCTCGATCAGTGGCAGCAGGTTGTCGTCGGCGCTGACCTCGACCGCTTCCTTGTCGCCCTGCCGCACCTCGACATCGATCGACCCTGTCATCGCGATCGCCTGGAAGGTGCCGACCGTGCGCGTCTCCTGCGCCAATTTGCCCGAGCCGACCGTGGCCGCCTGCGCCGGTGAAACCGCCAGCCCGAGCGAGGCCAGGGCAGCGGCCACCGCCAGCAAGGCGTGCAACAAGGACGAACGAAGCAGTGAGCGGTGGTTCATGGCGCGATCTCCAGGAGCAAGGGCAGGTCGTCGATGGACGGCACTGTGCCGGCCGCGCGCCGGCTCCGGCAAGGCCCGCGCGATGGACTGCAGACACGGCGGACGAACCGGCGCGGCGGCAGGGTCACACGGCCACAGACGGGGCCGCACGGGCCGACGGGCCGTGGTCTCGCGCAGGTTCGCCGCTTCAGTGCGCCGCTTCAGTGCGCCGCTTCAGTGCGCCGCTTCAGTGCGCCGCTTCAGTGCGCCGTCTTTGCGGGCTTCTTGCCGGTGGCCGCGGCGGGCGCCTCGGCCTCTTCCTCGTCCTCGCCCCGGGCGACCTGGGTCGGCGCCGTGGCCGGCAGCCCCGGAGGCGGCAGCACCGGGGCCACGACCTCGATCTTGTTCTCGCGCATGTAGTCGTTCATTTCGCGCCAGCCCGTGAAGACGGCGCCCTTGTCGGCCTTCTTGTTGAGCACGTAGCAGTCCTCGATCGCCCGGCCGGCATGGCGACAGGCACCGCCTATGGCCTTGCCTTCGGCCTCCTTGCGGGCCGCCTGGGTGGCCGTGGATTCGATGCCCAGCTGATCGCAGCCGGAAAGCAACGAGAGGACAGCCCAGGCAAGGGCGTGGGTGAGCAAACGCATGGCACCCGGGATTTCGGCGCTGCAGGCGTCGACTTGAGGCACGGACTGCCGCGCGGGCCTCACGAGAGCCGCAGGCGTGGCGCCGGCGCCTGGGCGCGCAGGCCATCGGCCCGGGGTCAGGCCAGGCGCATGCCCGGTGCCAGCGGCCGGGCCCGCAGGACCTCGCCCGCCGGCAGACGCCGGCCGCCCTGGCGCTGCAGCGTGCCCAGGGCCAGGGCCTTGTGGCCACAGGCCACGACCAGTTCGTCGCCTGCAGACAGGACCTCTCCCGCCGGACCCGATGCCTCCACGCAGCGGCCCCGCCAGGCCTTGATCGTCTCGCCTTCGACCACGAAGCTGCAGCCCGGGAACGGGTCGAAGGCGCGCAGCCGACGCTCGATCTGCTCGGCCGCGCAGGACCAGTCGATGTGCGCTTCCGACTTGTCGATCTTGGCCGCGTAGCTCACGCCGCCGGCAGCCTGGGGGCGTGCCGGCAGCTGCCCCGCCGCAATGTCCGGCAGGTGACGCACCAGCAGGCCTGCGCCGAGGGCCGCCAGCTTGTCGTGCAGCGTCGCCGCCGTGTCGTCGGCGGCGATGGCCAGCGCCTGCTGGATGTGGACCGGCCCGGTGTCGAGCCCGGCCTCCATCCGCATCAGCGCCACCCCCGTCTCGGCGTCGCCCGCCTCGAGGGCCCGCTGGATCGGCGCCGCGCCGCGCCAGCGCGGCAGCAGCGAGGCGTGGATGTTCAGGCAGCCCAGCCGGGGCAGCGCCAGCACCCAGTCCGGCAGGATCAGCCCGTAGGCGGCGACCACCATCAGGTCGGGTGCCGCAGCCACCAGCGCCTCACTCGCAGCCTGCGCGTCGGCGCCATGTCGGCCGTCAAGGCGAAGACCGGCGGGCTGGATGACTCTTGCGCCCTGCTGCACGGCCTGCTGCTTGACGGGCGAGGCCAGCCGCTTCATGCCACGACCGGCCGGACGGTCGGGCTGGGTCAGCACCAGCGGCACCTCGTGACCCGCCTGGAACAAGGCGGCCAGTGCCACGCGTGCGAACTCCGGAGTCCCGGCAAAAGCCAATCTCATCAACAGGGGCTCCCTTCAGTCCCGTGCAGCGGCCTGGCCGACTCCGGGTCGGCGGCTTCAGGCGGCCTTCTGCTCGTCGCGCGTCTTCTTCAGCATCTTGGTGCGGATGCGGTCGCGCTTGAGCGGGCTCAGGTACTCGACGAACACCTTGCCCAGCAGGTGGTCCATCTCGTGCTGCACACAGACCGCGGCGAGCCCGTCGACGGTCATCTCGAAGGGCTGGCCATCGCGGCCCAGGGCGCGCACGGTGACCTCGGCCCAGCGCTCGACCTTGTCGTAGATGGCCGGCACCGACAGGCAGCCCTCCTCGGCCAGCCTGAGCTCGTCGCCATGCGCCAGCAGCTCCGGATTGATCAGCACGACGGCCCGATCACGCTGCTCGGAGGTGTCCATCACGATCACGCGTTCGTGCACGTCGACCTGGGTCGCGGCCAGCCCCACCCCTTCGGCGGCATACATGGTCTCGAGCATGTCGTCGACCAGCGTGCGGATGCGGTCGTCGACCGTGGCCACAGGCCTGGCGACAAGATGCAGGCGCGGGTCGGGGTAGCGGAGGATGCGGAGTCGGGCCATGATCAGCGAAGGGGGCAGGGCAGGCCAGCGGCGAAACCGCCTGCAACAGTTGTGGGCCTGTCGCAACGCGTGATGCCGTGACGGCTTGCACGCGCACACCTTTGGCAGGCCACTTTCATTGCGATATCAAGGGTTTAGGGGCAGAATCTGCGAAATCAAGTGAAGATTGCGCGTGCCTGCGGCACGCCATCCGCCGGGCGGGAGCGATTGTGTCACCCGTGCGGAAGCGATGTTCAGCGCCCGTCGGGAGACCCGAACCATGAGCCTTAGCGATCGTCTCGGCCCCTGCCCCCGCCCGCCGCGAGGCCGGCCCGGGCGGCGCCTGCCGCTGTTCGGCGCGCTCGCGCTGCTGGCTGCCGCCTCGGCCGGTGCCGCCGAAGGCCTGCGCCCGGTCACCGAACAGCAGCGAAGCGCGGCCAGCCAGGTGGCCGAAGCCGGAGTGCCGCTGTCCGACCTGGCGCCCGACGCGCCCGGGTCGCACACCGTTCAGCGCGGCGACACCTTGTGGGACATCTCCAAGCTGTTCCTCAAGAGCCCCTGGCGCTGGCCCCAGCTGTGGGGCATGAACATGACGCAGATCCGCAACCCGCACCTGATCTACCCGGGTCAGGTGCTGGTGCTGGTCAAGTCGGGAGACCGCGCCATGTTGCAGATCGGTGCCGCGCAGCCCAGTGCCGAGCCGCCGTCCAACACCGTCAAGCTGTCCCCCCGGGTGCGCTCGCAGCTGCTGGACAACGGTGCCATCGCGACCATCCCGCTCAACCAGATCGGCCCCTTCCTCAACGAGGCCGTGGTCTTCGAGACGGCCGACCTCGAGGCGGCGCCGCGCATCGTCGCCACGCAGGAAGGCCGCGTCATGGTGTCGCGCGGCGAGACGGCCTACGTCAGCGGCGAACTCGGCGGCGCGCGTGACTTCCGCATCTTCAGGCGCCCGTCACCGCTGGTGGATCCGCTGACCCGCGAGGTGCTGGGCTACGAGGCCACCTTTGTCGGCACGGCCGAATTCTCCCGTGGCGGCGGCACGCTGCCGTCGCCCGACGGCAAGACCGCCCGCGTCGTGCCGGCCAGCTTCACCGTCAACAGCACGCGGCTCGAGGCTGGCATCGGCGACCGCCTGTCACCGGTGCCGCAGCGCGAACTGTTCGCCTACGCGCCGCGCTCGCCGGCCAACCCGGTCGACGGGCGCGTCGTCAAGGTCTACGGCGAGGCCCTGCTGGCCGGGCAGAACCAGGTCGTGGCCATCAACCGCGGGGCGCGCGACGGCATGGAACGTGGCCATGTGCTGGCGTTGTGGCGGGCCGGCCGGCCGGCAGTCGACACCACGACGACGCCCCGTACGGCCCTGCAGCTGCCCGACGAGAAGCATGGCCTGCTGTTCGTCTTCCGGGTCTTCGACCGCGTGTCCTACGCCCTGGTGCTCCAGGTGGCCGACCCGGTGGCGGCCGGCGACCGCTTCACCCAGCCCTGAGCGCCGAGCCGAGGCCTCGTGCTCGACGCCGAGGACCGCGAAGCCTGGCTCAGGCTGACGCTCAACCCCGGCCTCGGCCGCGCCGCCATGAGGCGGCTGCTGGCCGCCTTCGGTTCCGCCGGCCATGTGCTGCAGGCCGGCGCAGGCGCCTGGCGCGAAGTGGCCGGCGCGGCCGCGGCGCAGGCGCTGGCGACGCCTGACGCCACGCTGGCGCCGCGGGTCGATGCCGCACAGCGCTGGCTGGCGGAGAGCGCGGGCCGGAGCCTGGTCACGCTGGCGGACGCCTCCTATCCACCGCTGTTGCTGCAGACACCCGATCCACCGCTGCTGCTGTACCTGCACGGGCGGCCCGAGCTTCTCGCCGCGCCGGCGTTGGCCATGGTCGGCAGTCGCAACGCGACGACACAGGGGCTGGACAACGCCCGCGCCTTTGCGGCCCACCTGTCGGGCGAAGGCTGGACCATCGTGTCGGGGCTGGCCCAGGGCATCGACGGCGCCGCCCATGAAGGCGGCTTGAAGGCCAGGGGCAGCACGGTGGCCGTGGTCGGCCAGGGGCTGGACCGCGTCTATCCGCGGCAGCATCACGAACTGGCGCGCCGCATCGCCGCCGAAGGCCTGCTGCTGAGCGAGTTCGGTCCCGGCACCCCGCCCCTGCCGACGAACTTCCCGCAGCGCAACCGCATCATCGCCGGCCTGGCTCGCGGGGTGCTCGTCGTCGAGGCCGCACTGCGCTCGGGCTCGTTGATCACCGCGCGGCTGGCCGCCGAGCATGGCCGGGAGGTGTTCGCCGTGCCCGGTTCCATCCACTCGCCGCAGGCCCGGGGCTGCCACGCGCTGATCCGCGAAGGGGCCAAGCTTGTCGAGAGCGCCGCCGACCTGCTGGAGGAACTCGGCCCGGCGCTGGCCCCTCGCGCCTTGCCGATCACGGCGCGGACCCCGGTCGACGACAGCCCGGCAGCGCCCGAACCCCTGCTCGACGCGATGGGGCATGACCCGGTGAGCCTGGATGCGCTGGGCGCCAGGACCGGCTGGCCGACCTCCGAGCTGCTGGCGAGGCTGCTCGAACTCGAGCTCGACGGCCAGGTCGAGCGCCGGCCGGGGGGCTTGTTCCAGCGCCGCCACCGGGCCTGACCGCAGCCGGGAATCCGGCCCCGGAACTGGCCGTGACGCATGGCACCACGCAGCGCCCGGGGCCGTCCATGCGCGCGCAGGCCCTGGGGTATAGTGCCCCGATGTTCGACGTACTGGTCTATCTCTACGAGAACTACTGGCGCCCCGACGCCTGCCCCGAGCCGCGGCTGCTCTCGCGCAAGCTGTCTGCCGTCGGCTTCGAGAGCGACGAGATCCAGGAAGCGCTGCGCTGGCTCGACGGCCTGGCACACAGCGCGGAAGCCGACGTGGCGGCGCAGGGCGAGGGCAGCCGGCGCGTCTATTCGGACGCCGAGATGGAACTGCTGGGCGAGCAGTCGATCGGTTTCATCGCCTTCCTGGAATCCGCCGGGGTCCTGCCACCGCCGATGCGCGAGCAGGTCATCGACCGCGCGACGGCGGCCGGCGGACCGATCGACCTCGAGGACCTGAAGGTCATCGTGCTGATGGTCTTCTGGTCACGCGGCGAGGAGCCCGACGCACTGGTCCTCGACGAGCTTTTCGTGGCGCCGGAAGAGCGACTGATCCACTGAAGCGCCGGGCCCCGCCGCCTTCTGCCCCGGTGCCTGGTTGCAGGCGCTGCCGAGGCGGTCGGGGTCAGTTCAACAGGCGCGACGAATCGACGTCCAGCTTGGCCAGCGCCGAGCGCGTGGCGCGCACCGTCAGCGCCTCGTCCTGCGCAGGCAGCAGCAGACCGGCCTGCAGGTAGGACGCCAGCCGGTGCTGCTGGAACAGGATGCCCCGCCCCTGGGGGGTGACGAAGAGCGAGAGCTGCTTGCGCATGCCATGCCAGGCCAGCTGCACCGGCTCGTTGCGGCCCTTGTGCTCCAGCATGTACCAGCTGCCGACCTGAAGCTCGCGCGCCCAGGCGACCATGGCCGGGGTGGGCATGGAGCCGCCCTCGAGCACGATCTCGAGCTCCGAGCTCTGGTGCCCGGAAAGGTCCAGCACCATGGATTCGTCGATCGCCACGTCGTGCGCGTCGGGCAACAGCTCCTCGAGCGTCTCGAGCTGCTCCATCAGCTCGCGCAGGCGGTCGTCGGGAATCACCGCCGCCTTGGCCGTGAAGGCCGCGGCCAGCGAGTTGTTGAGCAGCTGGATGTGCTCGTCCTGCTTGGGCGCCTCCATGCCGGCGGACGTCATGCCTTCGCGCAGTTGCTTGAGCAGCGGCGGAAGCTTGCGGATGACCTCGGCGCGTTCCTCGCGCGAGACCTTGGCGCTGGCCGACCAGATGAGGTCGGCGGCGGCGCGCTTCATCGCCTTGGTCTGCTCGCCCTGCAAGCCGTGGCGGACCGCCGCCGTCGCCAGCACGTCGGCCCAGACATGGAACAGGAACTGGCGCACGCCTTCCTGCACCGGCACCTCGTTGAGCATGCGGCGCAGCTCTATGGTGTACTGGATCGCCAGCGTCTCGCGCTGCTCGACCTGCTGCGCCAGCGAGACCCCTTTCTTGGTGATCTCGTTGTGGTCGCGGAAATAGGTCTCGAGGAACTTCTCGAACTCCGTCAGCACGGTCTGGAACACGCGGCGTCCGGTGTCGGGGTAGGCCTCCACCACCTGCACGATGCGCTTGATCTCCTTCTCCAGCGCATCGCCCACGTTGGCGTTGCCGCTGTCGAAACCCATCACGCAGGCGCCCATGCGGTCGATCAGGCGACGCGCCGGGTGGTCCACGGTGGCGAAGAAGTCGGGTTCACCGACCGCCACGCGCAGCACGGGCATCTGCAGCCGCGCGAACCAGACCCTGACAGCGGCCGGGATGCGGTCCTCGGTCAGGATGCTCTGGAACAGCAGGGCCACGATCTCGATCGTGGCCCGTTCCTCGGGCGACGCCGCCGCCTTCTTCAGCGCCTGCTTGCGGTGGTGCAGTTCCTCCAGCACCGCCGGCACGGTGACCTGCGGCATGTCGCGCTGCGTGTGCTGCGCCATGCGCTGGCGCACCCCCTGCTCGGCGTCGTCGATGGCCCGTGCGAGCGCCGGCGACAGCGGCGGCGCGACACCGCTGCTCGCCGCACCGAAGCCGGGCAGGTGCCGCCCGACCAGGCGGTTCAGGCGCGCCAGCACGGCTTCGGCATGCTCGCCGCTGCGCGGCAGTGGCGCCGTGCGCGTCATCATGCGCGTCTCGTCACCCAGGCTGCCGTGGCCCGTGCGCACGAAGCCCGGGTGGGCGACGCCCTCCACCGGCGCGCCGCTCGCCCCCGGCCCGGGGTCGAACATGGTGCCACCCGAGCTGCTGGTGCCGCTGCGCCACTGCGTGTTGGGGTTGGTCTTGGCGCGCCGCACATAGGGCCGCAGATCGACTTCCGCCAGCACCCGGCGCTCGACCAGCCAGCGGTTGGTCTCGTGGTAGGCCTCCTCGACCAGCAGCGCGAACTCGTCGTGCAGCACCGGCTGCAGTTCGCGCCAGCTGGTCACGCTGATGCCGGCCGCACGCCAGGCATCGAACACCAGCCGGGCCAGCACATGGGCGCGCAGCACGTCCTGGGACTCGAGCTCGGTACGCCCTTCGAGATGGGCGACGCGGGAGCGCAGGTCGGCGAACTCCCAGGACGCCTTGTCCATGACGGCCAGCGCCAGCCGGGAGGTCACGATCTCGACCTCGATGGTGTCGTTGTCGACCAGCGACAGCCCGCCACTGGCACTGCCCGGAGGTGGCAGGTCGCCGGGCCGCGACGCCGAGACACCGTACACCAGCGCGTGGCGCAGGCCGTTGACCACGCCGCGATGCCAGGCCTGCGCCCCCTTGTGCAGTTCCTGCATCAGGTCACGCCGGCGCATCCAGTCCTGGTGCTCGCACGGCTTGTCCAGCAGATGGCGTGCGCCGTCTATCGCTGCCTGCACCAGATGCGCCAGGCCCTTGACAACCTCTTCGGTGTACAGGCGGCGCGCCTGGGCCGCAAGGCTGGACGGTGCGGCGGAAGTCGCCATTGGATTGGGGCTGGCGTCGCGAGGGGCGTAGGGGGTCTTGGACTCTACACCACCGCCCCGGCGTTCGGATCGTCGGGGTCGTGGTCCTTGGCCGTCACCTTGACCAGATCCTCGCGCTTGACGCCCAGCCACATCACGATGCCCGCGGCGACGAAGATCGACGAGTAGATGCCGAACAGGATGCCGATGGTCAGCGCGACGGCGAAGTAGTGCAGCGTCGCGCCGCCGAAGATCAGCATCGACAGCACCATGATCTGCGTCGAGCCGTGGGTGATGACGGTGCGGCTGATGGTGCTGGTGATGGCATGGTCGATGACCTCGGGCGTCGACATGCGGCGCATCTTGCGGAAGGTCTCGCGCACGCGGTCGAAGATGACCACCGACTCGTTGACCGAGTAGCCCAGCACCGCCAGGATCGCCGCCAGCACGGCCAGCGAGAACTCCCACTGGAAGAAGGCGAAGAAGCCCAGGATGATCACCACGTCGTGCAGGTTGGCCACGATGCCGGCGATCGAGAACTTCCACTCGAAGCGCAGCGCCAGGTAGATCATGATGCCGATCACCGTCATGCCCAGCGCCAGCGCGCCGTCGGTGGCGAGTTCCTCGCCCACCGACGGGCCGACGAACTCGGTGCGCTTGAGCGCCAGCGGCTCCGCATTGCCGCTGGCCGCGCAGGCCGAACGACTGACCGATTCGCCCTGCGGTGTCGTGTACTGGCGCGCCTGCACCTGGCCCGACTGCGCCTGGCAAAGCGAGGCGAACACACGTGCCGCCAGGTCCGAGCCGGTCGTGCCGGGCCGCACCGGCAGGCGGATCATCACGTCGCGCGAGGTGCCGAAGTTCTGTACCTGGACCTCGCCGAGGTTCAGACCCTCCACGATGGAACGGACCTTGGGCAGGTCGGCCGCCTGCTGGTACTCGACCTCCATCACCGTGCCGCCGGTGAACTCGATCGACAGGTGCAAACCGCGCGTGGCCAGGAAGAACACCGCGGCCAGGAAGGTGACGAGCGAGATCACGTTGAGCACCAGCGCATGGCGCATGAACGGGATGTCGCGGCGGATGCGGAAGAATTCCATGTCAGTCTTCTCGTGTGGCGCCGCTGGAGGAGACCTCCCCCGCGGGCCGCCAGACCTGGCCGATCGACACCGACTTCAGGCGCTTCTGCCGTCCGTACCACAGGTTGACCAGCCCGCGAGAGAACACCACCGCCGAGAACATCGAGGTCAGGATGCCCAGGCAGTGCACGATCGCGAAGCCGCGCACCGGGCCCGAGCCGAAGGCCAGCAGGGCCAGGCCGGCGATCAGCGTGGTCACGTTGGAGTCCAGGATGGTGCCCCAGGCGCGTTCGTAGCCGGCCTGGATCGCGATCTGCGGCGACGCGCCGCCGCGCAGTTCCTCCCGCACGCGCTCGTTGATCAGCACGTTGGCGTCGATCGCCATGCCCAGGGTGAGCGCGATGGCCGCGATGCCCGGCAGCGTCAGCGTGGCCTGCAGCATGCTCAACAGCGCGATCAGCAGCAGCACGTTCAGGCCCAGCGCCAGCGTCGAGAACACGCCGAACAGCAGGTAGTAGCCGCACATGAAGACAGCGATCGCGATCAGTCCGTAGGTGACGCTGTCGAATCCCTTGTCGATGTTCTCGGCACCCAGGCTGGGGCCGATGGTCTTTTCCTCGATGATCTCCATCGGCGCCGCCAGCGAGCCCGCACGCAGCAGCAGCGCCTGGTCGTTGGCCTCCACCGTGGTCATGCGGCCGGAGATCTGGAAGCGGTTGCCCAGCTCGGCGCGGATCACCGGCGCGGTCACGACCTCGCCCTTGCCGCGCTCGAACAGCAGGATCGCCATGCGCTTGCCGATGTTCTCGCGCGAGACGTCACGCATGATGCGGCCGCAGCGCGCGTCGACCGTGAGGTCGATCTTGGGCTCCTGGGTCTGGCTGTCGAATCCGGGCTGGGCGTCGGTCAGGCAGTCGCCGGTGATGACGACCTGGCGGTACACGATGATGGGCGCGCCTTCGCGGTCCACGTAGCGCTCGCTGCCGAAGGGCACGCTGCCGCCGGCAAAGGCCTCGCGCGCCTCCGCGCTTTCGTTGACCATGCGCAGCTCCAGCGTCGCCGTGCGGCCGATGATGTCCTTGGCCTTGGCGGTGTCCTGCACACCCGGCAGCTGCACCACCACGCGGTCCAGCCCCTGCTGCTGGATCACCGGCTCGGCCACGCCGAGCTCGTTGACGCGGTTGTGCAGCGTGGTGATGTTCTGCTTGACTGCCTGGTCCTGCACTGCCCGCGTCGCCTCGGGCTTGAGCGCCCCCACCAGCCTGGGCTCGCTGCCATCGGGCTGCTCCTGCCAGACCATGTCGGGCTGCTGGTCGGCCAGCAGGTTGCGCGCCGCCGCCAGTGTGGCGGCGTCGCGAAAGCGCACCTCGATGGAGTTGCCGCTGCGCGTGATGCCGGCGTGGCGGATGTTCTTGTCGCGCAGCAGCGTGCGCACGTCGCCGGTCAGGGATTCGGTCTTCTTGGTCAGCGCCGACTTCATGTCGACCTGCATCAGGAAGTGCACACCCCCGCGCAGATCCAGGCCCAGGTACATCGGCAGCGCGCGTATGCGTGCCATCCAGGTCGGCGACCGCGACAGCAGGTTCAGCGCGACGATGTAGTGCGGGTCGGCGGGGTCGGCATTGAGGGCCTTGGCAATGGCGTCCTTGGCCTTGATCTGTGTGTCGGTGTCCTGCAGGCGCGCCTTGACGGAGTTGCCGTCGAACTGCACGAAGTCGGCCTGGATCTGCGCCGAGGCGAGCGCCTTCTGCACACGCTCGACCATCGCGACGTCGACCTTGATCGTCGCCTTGGCGCTGGACACCTGCACCGCCGGCGCCTCGCCGAAGAAATTGGGCAAGGTGTAGAGCAGGCCGATCACCAGCGAGGCGGCCAGGATCGCGTACTTCCACCAGGGGTAGCGGTTCATCGGGGGCCTTTCCGGCAAGGCTGCGTCGGCGGCAGCCGTTGTGCGGCGCCCGGTCTGCAGGCGCCGCGCGCGATCGGTGTCACTTGGAGTAGGTGCCCTTGGGCAGGACCTGGATCACCGACGGCCGCTGCACCTGCAGTTCGACGCCGTTCGACACCTCGACATGCAGGTAGCTCTCGCCCAGCCTGGTGACACGGCCGAGCACGCCGCCGGCGATCACCACCTCGTCGCCCTTGGCCAGCGCGTCGATCATCGCCTTGTGCTCCTTCTGCTTCTTCATCTGCGGCCGGATCATGATGAAGTACAGCACCACGAACATCAGCACCAGCGGCAACAGGCTGAACAGCGTGGACTCGGTGCTGCCGCCGGCGGCAGCCGGAGCGGTCTGGGCGAAGGCTTGGGAGATGAACACGTCCGGGACCTCGTGGCGACGAGCAGGTGGGGCCGGGGGGTGCAGGCGCCGGTCGCACTTGACCGTCACCCACCCGCGGGCGAACCGGGCATTCTAAGTCGACGGTGCAGCCGGCCGGCGCGACCCCGGGGCCTGCGGGGGTGCCGCGAAGGATTGCGCCGCGCCCAGCCACAGCAGCACCAACGCCAGCCACAGGAAGCGCGGCGCGTCGATCAGCGTGTTGAGCGACCCCGACACCGCAAACGCAAGCAGTCCGAGCAGCGCCGCCAGCCCGACCGCACTGCCGCGCCACGCCCTGCGCACGGCTTCCAGGCCGGCCGCCGCCGCCAGCAGGCCGGCCGACAGCAGGCCGAACCAGCCCTGGTCGAACAGCAGGCCGACCGGCAGGCTGTGCACATGCCATGGCGGGTCGAGGTCGGTGGCGAAGAACCAGCGGTCCATGCCGGCCGCGAACGAGCCGTTGTACAGCAGCATGCCCGCACCCTCGGCGTGCAGGCTGACGTTGTCGACGTCCACCGCGGTGCCCTTGGCCGGCGTGTGCAACGACAGCTTGATCGGCGCCAAGGCCTCGAAGACCGACGTCGGCGCCGGCAAGGGCGCGATCTTCGCGTCCTGCGTCTGCCAGCGTCCGGGTGCCACGATGCCCTTGACCTCGGCCTGTTCGCACTCGCTGGACGTGAGCATCCACTTCCTGCACAAGGTCACGGTGATGGCCGGCGCGCCGGCCTCGCTGCGCAGGTTGAGCGTCAGGTTCAGGGCCTTGCCGGCAGGCGGGTCGACGATCTGCTCGACGTAGACCGTCGCCCCCGGACCCAGCCGCAGGTGGCGGTTGTCGTCGCCTGGTTCGAGCCGGAAGCTGGCAGCCCGCGGCTCGCGGCTGGTCCAGAAGTGGGTCTCCGGGAAGCGGCCGACGCCGGCCCCCAGCACCGCCTTCCACGCCGAGTCGCCGCGCAGCGAGAGCGCCTCCTGCCAATGGGCGACGCGCACCGCGAGATCGGTGGCCGACTGGCGCAGGCGCTCCTGCGCAAAACTGCCGGCCAGGCCGGGCAGGCTGGCGGCCACGACGGCGCCGCCCAGCACCAGCAGCGCCATCAGCGCGAGGCTGGCCCGCGCCTGGCCCCAGGCCCGGCGGAGGCCGGCCAGCAGCGCGACGGCGAGCACCAGGGACAAGGCGGCATAGCCATTGCGCGAGTAGGTGACCAGCATGGCGTAGGCGGCCGCCAGCAGCAGCAGGGCGCCGCCCCAGAACACCCAGCGTCGCCTCGCCGTGGCCACCGCCGCGGCCACGAAGGCTGCCGACACCGCCAGCCAGCATTCGATGTAGGCGCCGCCCCTGTGCATCGCCGAGATCGGGCCGGTGACCCGGTAGTCGGACCTGAAGTCGAACAGGTCGCCGACAAAGGCCAGCCGCTCCCAGGCCACCCAGGCCACCGTCGCCGCCAGGCCCAGCGCCATGCCGGCGCCCAGCCAGGCGCCGACCGCCTCGTCGGTCGCTGCCAGGCGCCGTGCCACGGCCACGAACAGCCAGGCCTGCAGCGCACCCTTGACGATGCGCAGCCCGGCAAGCGGGCTGTAGGGGTGGCTCAGCGCATTGAGATCGAGCGCCCCCGCGCCGGCCGCGGCGACTCCGGCGCCCAGCAGCAGGCTGCTCCCGAACAGCGCGAAGGCCAGCCCGACCGTGGGTGGCAGCACCCGCACCCCCTTGCCGGGCGGCCCGCTGCGCGCCCAGGCCCAGCACGCCGCGACGACCAGCACGAGGTCGAACTCGTCGACGAAGCTGCGGCCGCTCCAGGGCGCAAAGTCGAGCATCACCAGCGCCAGCGGCAGCACGAGCAGCACGCTCAGCGGCCGCCAGGCGGCCAGCCCGGCGGCCAGCAGGACCGCGGCGAGCGTCGGCAGCGCCACACCCGGCCAGCCCAGTGCCGCAAGCGCCGCCACCGCCGTCACCAGCAGCGCCAGGCCCTGTGGCGCCAGCGCGTGTGCCGCGGCCGCTCGCACGGCCTGGGTGGCCACCGCCGGGGATGTGGGTGACGGCAGCGCCTGGGCCCGTCCCGGCGGCGCCGCAGGCGACCCGGCCGACGGTGCCGGGGCCGCCGCCTGCAGCGGCGACATCGCCAGCGCGGGCGCAAGACGCACGATCAGGCCCACGGTGGCCACGGCGATCCAGACATTGGTCGGGTCGGGGTGGATGTCGGCCAGCGCGAGCTTGCCCAGCTCCAGCAAGGCCGCCAGCAACCCCGCCAGCAGCGCTGCCGGGACCGGCGACGAGCGCCGCGCCCAGGCCAGCAGCGCCAGCGGCACGAACATCAGCACCACGCTGCCCAGGCTGCGCAGCGCCTCCGCCTCGGTTGTGTAGTAGTGGTAGTAGAAGGGCTGCCAGCGCAGCTCGGCCCAGGACTGCTCGGCACGGGCCAGCCCGACCCAGGCGTGGCGCCCGAAGCCCGCGGCAACCGCCAGCAGCGCCAGGTAAGGGCCGACCAGCCAGTGCAGCTGGCGGTCGATCCAGCGCCGCGCCGGTTCGCTGCCCTGCCGCTGCCACCGCGGCCAGGCCCAGGCGCCGGCGGCCAGGCCCGCCGCCCGCGTGGCGACCGACAGGCCCTGCGACAAGCCGCTGGCGATCAGCAGCTGCCCGAGTTCGACGACGACGCCGATCGCTGCCCCCCACAGCGCCGCCTGCGCCGGTCGCGTGCCGCGCCACTGCGCCAGCGCCATGCCCAGCGGCATGGCCAGCACCGTCTCGGCGGTCGCGTGCAGCAGCGTGCGCAGCGCGGAGCCTCCCTCCGGGGAGGCGGCACCCCAGCCCCACAGGCCCGACGCCAGCTTGTCGGCCAGCTCGGCACGCGAGACCAGCAGGTCGTAGGGAAAGAAGGCATGCAGGGTCCACAGCACGGCGTAAGCCGGCAGCACGAAACCGGCCACGCGCGCACGCTGCGACCCGGCGAACTCGCGCGCACGGGCCAGCCAGGGTGCGACGCGCAAGGACAAGGCCGCGCCGAGCAGGCTGCCCAGGCCCTCGGCGAGCAGGTCGTTCTGCGACACCGTGCGCGGCGGGAAGAACTGCTGCGTGAACTCGACCGCCACGGCCAGCCCGGTCGCCAGCAGCAGCGACAGCAGCGCCGCCGCCACACCCGGGCGCCCACCCGACAACGCCAGCGCGCCCAGCAAGGCCAGCGGCAGGTACAGCACGCCATTGGCCACCCAGTCGGCACGCGACTGCACGCCCAGCTGCAGGTAGGGGATCTGCTGGAAGGCCGCCCAGGCCTGCTCCAGCGGCATGGGCCTGAAGTCCAGCGGCACCAGGCTGCCGTAGACGACGAAGCCCAGGTAGCCCAGCCAGGCCCACAGCCAGCGGCGGACCGGAGGCGCAGGCGCCCCGGCCGCGGCCGCAGACGCGAAGTTGGCGGCGCTCACGCTCGCGGGGCGGCCACCGTACGGCCGCCAGGAGGCATCAGCGCCGAAGGGCGGTCAGCGGGTGCGCCGGCTGACGGTGGAGCAGCCCACCTGCCCGGCCTGGATCGAGGCGTTGGTGATGTTGCGGCCGCCGAAGTTCGAGCCGCAGAAGTGGTAGGTGCTCGCGCCCTCGCGGCAGACCGCGTAGGTGTACGCGCCGCCGGTGCCGTAGTCGTAGCGGACGCGCGCACCGCCCGGGTCGCTGCCCAGTCCGAGGATGGACCAGGAACCCACGCGCTCGGGCGGCTGGCTCGAGCCGGTGCCCAGCTTCCAGTCGATGAGGTCGCCGCCGGCCGGGGCCGTGCCCTGGTGGAACTCCTGCCACTGCTCGTTGCCCAGGACGGCGCAGGCGGTATTGCCCTGCAGCGCATTGCCCAGGTTGGCGCCCAGCAGGCGATTGCCAGCCGCGCACGGGCAGGCGGCGATCTGGGCCAGCGCCGTACCGGCCGCCGCAAGACCCAGCAGACCGGCGAGCAAAGTGTTGCGCAACATGCGACCTCCGAAGACCATTCGACTGTTGCCGATCCTAGGCCATGGCAGCGGGCCCAGCCAAGGCGCCCGGGCCCCCTGAACCGGGGGCGCCGCCGTGACATGCTGCCGTCCACGCGCCAGGTTGCGGCCAGCCGCCGCGGCTAGACCAGCACTTCCAGGAAGCCGGGCTGCGACAGGAAGCCCTGCGGGCTGGCCGTCGCCCCGTAGGCGCCGGACTGGAAGACGACCACCAGGTCGCCGACCTCGGCCTGCGCCAGTGCCATGCGGTCGGCCAGCAGGTCCAGGGGCGTGCACAAGGGGCCGACGACGGTGGCCACCTCGCGCGGCGCGTCCGCGCCCCGCGTGCCGATCGCCACCGGGTAGTTCTTGCGCACCACCTGGCCGAAGTTGCCCGAGGCCGCCAGGTGGTGGTGGAGCCCGCCGTCGCAGACCAGGAAGACCTGCCCGCGCGAGACCTTGCGGTCGACGACGCGCGTCACGTACACCCCGGCCTCGCCGACCAGGTAGCGGCCGAGCTCGACGACCAGTTGCGCGCCGGGCATCTCGCGCGCCGCCCGCTCGACCAGCCCCGCCAGGTTGTCCCCGATGGGCGCCAGGTCGAGCCGCTGCTCGCCCGGAAAGTACGGAATGCCGAAACCGCCGCCCAGGTTGAGGACGCGCACCGGCGCCGGCGCATGCGCGGCCAGCCGCAGCGCCAGCGCGAAGGACTTCTGCTGCGCCTCGCAGATCGACTCGGCCCTCAGGTTCTGCGAGCCGGCAAACAGGTGCAAGCCCTCGAACTGCAGCCCCATGGCCGCCACCTCGCGCAGCGCCTCGGGCACCTGCTCGACGTCGACGCCGAACTGCTTGGGCCCGCCGCCCATCTTCATGCCCGAGCCCTTGAGCTCGAAGTCGGGGTTGACGCGCAGGGCCACGCGCGCCGGCAGCCCGAGCGCCTGCGAGGCGGCGGCCAGCACGGGCAGCTCGCGACGCGACTCGACGTTGACCAGCACGCCGGCGGCCACCGCCTGGCGCAGTTCACCCTCTCGCTTGCCGGGGCCGGCGAAGCTGACCTCGGCGGGGTCGGCGCCGGCGTCCAGCGCCACCTTCAGCTCCCCGGCCGACGCGACATCGATGCCGTCGACCCGCCCGGCCATGAACTGCACCAGCGCCGGCATCGGGTTGGCCTTCATCGCGTAGTGCAGCTTCACCGCCGGCGGCAGCGCCGCGCGCAGCTCGGCCACGCGCGCGGCCAGCAGCGCGCGGTCGTAGGCGTAGAAGGGCGTCTGCCCGACCTGCGCGGCGACGCGGCTCAAGGGGCGGCCGCCGAGCTGCAGTTCGCCGCCGGCGAACGGGAACTGCGGCATCGGCGCATGCACGGGAGGGCTCGTGGACATTCAGCCTCCGTGCCGCTCGACCCAGGCCGTGGCCAGCTGCTTGCGGTCTATCTTGCCGTTGGGGTTGCGTGGCAGCGGCCCCTGCGCGCCCTCGATGCCGTGCGGCACCATGTAGGCCGGCATGTGCACGCGGCACTGCGCAAGCAGTGCATCGGCATCGACGGCGGCGCTGCCGTCGGGCGCACTGGCGATCACCTGGATGGCCTGGCCCAGCGTCGGGTGGTCGACACCGAAGGCCACGCATTCGCCGACCAGGCGAGTCGCGTAAAGCACCTCCTCGACCTCGGTCGGGCTGACGCGGTAGCCCGAGGTCTTCATCATCTCGTCGCGGCGGCCGATGAAGTACAGGAAGCCGTCGGCGTCCCGGCGCACGGTGTCGCCCGAGTACACCGCCACTTCCGGGATCTGCAGGCCCGCCTCGCGCCCGCCCACCCCCACCGGCAGCAGCCGGTAGCGTTCGGCGGTCTTCTCGGCGTCACCCCAGTAGCCCATGCCGACCAGCGCGCCGCGGTGCACCAGCTCACCCGGTTCGTCGGGCGCGCACTCGCTGCCGTCCTCGCGCAGCACCAGGATCTCGGCATTGGGGATCGCCTTGCCGATCGAGTCGGGCCGGCGGTCCACCTCCTCCGGTGGCAGATAGGTGCTGCGAAAGGCCTCGGTCAGGCCGTACATCAGGTAAGGCCGTGCCGCCGGCACACGCTGGCGCAGGGCCTGCAGCGTCTCGCGCGGCATGCGCCCGCCGGTGTTGGCAAAGTAGCGCAGGTGGTCGTTGACCGGCGCCGGCCAGTCCAGCTGCGACAGCTGGATGTACAGCGGCGGCACCGCCGTCAGGCCGCTGACCCGCTCGCGCTCGAGCGCCTTGAGCACGTCGCGCGGCAGCAGGTAGTTCAGCAGCACCACGCGCGCGCCGCTGTGGAACGCCGTCGTCAGCTGGCTGAAGCCGGCATCGAAGGACAGCGGCAGCGCCGCCAGCAGCGTGTCGCCCGCATGGTTGCCCAGGTACGAGGCCACGCTCTTGGCCCCGGCCACCATGTTGCGGTGAGACAGCACCACTCCCTTGGGGCGGCCGGTGCTGCCGCTGGTGTACAGGATGGCCGTCATGTCGGTGTCGACGACGCGCGCACCGCGCGCACCACCGCCGTCGAGCGCGCGCCAGTCGTGCAGCACCAGCGGTGCGGGCACCGCCAGCCCGGCGGGCTGATCGGTCAGCACCACATGCGCGAGGTCGGGGCAACGGCCCAGCTCTTCCTGCAGGCCCGCCAGGCGCTCGGGCGAGGTGACCAGCACCCGCACGTTGCAGTCGCGCAGGATGAAGCCCACCTGCTCGGCCTTGAGCAAGGGGTTGACGGGCACGAAGGCACCGCCGGCGGCCGCGGCAGCAAAGGCCGCCACCACCATCTCGAAACGCTTCTCGAGGTAGATGCCCACGCGCGCGCCGCGCGGCAGCGCCAGGCCGGCCAGCGCCGAGGCGACACGGTCGACCTCCCGGGCCAGCGTCTCGTAGGTCCAGGTGGCCGACCCATGGGTCAGGGCCGGCGCGGCGGGCGCGCGGTCGGCCGCCCTCGAGACGAGGTGGTGCAGCAGGAAGGCTTCGGGCATGGTGGCGCAGCAGTGGGGCGAGCCCGGCGGCATTGCAGCGCCACCGTGCCTCGGTCGCGGGACAGGCGCGGCGTGCGCTCCGGGAACCGCAAAAAGTATGTCATGGGCCACCCTGCACGCTGCGGCCACGAGCGCGAAGAACGGCACGCTTTGCGCGCCGGTCCGCCGAAGGCCCGAACCTAGAATTCCCAGCCATCCGACGGGTCTCCCCAAGTCGCGCGCAGCGCCCGCTTGCCCACCCGACGACGCATCGACATCCACCCGGTGCCCGCCCGGCCGCTGCCCGTGGCGGCGTGCCCACAAGCCACACCCATGGACACCCAGCGCGAACTGCTCCAGATCCTCGACGAGGTGCTCAGCCTGGGCGGGCGCGGCCTGGGCTTCACGCGCGACACCGCGCTGCTGGGCGCCATCCCCGAGCTGGACTCGATGGCCGTGGTCACGCTGATCACCACCCTCGAAGAGCGCCTGGGCATCACGGTCGACGACGACGACATCGACGGCAGCACCTTCGCCACCGTGGGCTCGCTGGCCGACTTCGTCGGCGGCAAGCTCGGTGCCTGAAGCCGCAAAGGCCGGCGCGCACGCCGCCAGGCCGCACGCCTTCTTCCTCGAGACCCGGGGCCGCGGCCGGCGCTTCGCGCTGCACCACGCGGCGCAGGGTCAGGCCGGCCGCGTGCCGCCGCGAGCTGCCATCGTGCACGCCCATGCCTTCGGCGAGGAGATGAACAAGTCGCGCCGCATGGCGGCGCTGCAGGCGCGCGCGTTCGCCCGGCTGGGCTTGGACGTTCTGCAGGTCGACCTGGCCGGCTGCGGCGACAGCGATCTCGAATGGGCCGACATCGGCTGGCAGGACTGGGTCGACGACATCGCCGAAGCGGCGGCCTGGCTGGGCAGCCGCGTCGACGCGCCCTTGTGGCTGTGGGGCCAGCGGGTCGGCGCCCTGGTCGCCACGGCCGCCGCCGCGCAGTGCGGCCAGCTTGCCGGCCCCTTGGGGCTGCTGTTCTGGCAGCCGGTGCTGCAGGGCCGCCAGGCGGCACAGCAGTTCCTGCGGCTGAAGGCCGCCGCCGCCGCGATCGACGACGGCGGCGCCAAGGCCGCGATGGCGGCATTGCGCGCGCAGATCGACGCCGGGCACTGTGTGGAGGTGGCGGGCTACCGGCTGCCGCCGGCGCTGCTGCGCGGCCTGGAAGCGGCCACGCTCGAGCCCCCGCCGGCGCCCCCGGGGCCGCTGCTGTGGCTGGAGGTGTCGCCGCGCGACACGCCCGAGCTGCTGCCCGCCAGTCGGCCGGCGGTCGAGCGCTGGCGCCAGGCCGGCTGGCAGGTGCAGGCCCGGGCCGTCGGCGGGCCGGCCTTCTGGCAGACCACCGAGATCGAGGACGCGCCCGCGCTCGTCGACGCCAGCGGCCACGCCCTCGCCGAGGCGCTCGCCGAGCGGGTCGTCGCATGAACCAGACACTGCTGCAGCCCGAGCGCCCGGTGGCCGCACCCGGGCCGACACCAGGCGAGCTGCCGCTGGTCATCGACTGCCAGGGCGAGACGCTGGTCGGCGTGCTGACGCTGCCGGCCGCAGCCAGTGACCGCTGCCTGCTCATCGTCGTCGGCGGCCCGCAGTACCGGGCCGGCAGCCACCGGCTTTTCGTGCAGCTGGCGCGCGCCGCGGCGGCGGCCGGCGTCGCCGCGCTGCGCTTCGACGTGCGCGGCATGGGCGACAGCAGCGGCGCGCAGCGATCGTTCGAGGGCCTTGGCGACGACATCGCGGCCGCGATCGACGCGGCCCAGGCCGCGGCACCCGGCCTGCAGCGCTTCGTGCTCTGGGGCCTGTGCGACGGCGCCTCGGCGGCACTGATGTATCTGCACTCGCACCGCGACCCACGCGTCGACGGGCTGTGCCTGGTGAACCCCTGGGTGAGGTCGGCCCAGACCCAGGCCCGCACCCAGGTCAGGCACTACTACACGCAGCGCCTGCGCCAGCGCGAGTTCTGGCTCAAGCTGCTGTCGGGGCGGGTGGCGCTGTCGGCGCTGGCCGGGCTGGCCGCCAGCCTGCGCGCCGCCCTGCGGCCCGCGGCCCGCACCGCGCCGGCCGCCACGCTCGGCTTCCAGGAGCGCATGGCGCGCGGCTGGGAAACATTCCCGGGGCCGGTGCTGCTGGTGCTGAGCGGCAACGACTTCACGGCGCGCGAGTTCGAGGAGTACGTGGCGGCGCATGCGCACTGGCAGCGCCTGCTGGATCGCCCGCAGGTGCAGCGCATGGCACTGGCTGGCGCGGACCATACGGTGTCGGATGGGCACATCAAGGGGGCCCTGCTCACGGCCACGCGCAGCTGGCTGCAGTCGGCCCCATGAGCGGTCGACGATTCCATCAAGGCGGGTACTGCCGGTCCCGCGCGGCAAGAGTGCAAGTATGAGCCGACGCAAGTTGCTGATGGTGGCCTACCACTTCCCGCCCCTGGCGGGGAGCAGCGGCATCCAGCGTGCCCTCCGGCTGGTGCAGCACCTGCCCGGGTTTGGTTGGGAACCTTTGGTGCTGACCGCAGACCCGCGTGCCTACGAACGCACGAGCCCCGATCAAGTGGTCGACATTCCGGTCGGTACGGTGGTCGAACGCGCCTTCGCGCTCGACGCGGCGCGTCATCTCTCGATCGCCGGACGCTACATGGCATGGACCGCCCGCCCGGACCGCTGGGCGAGCTGGCGCTTCGATGCCGTGCGACGCGGCATGCGCTTGATCCGCGAGCACCGCCCCGATGCGATCTGGAGCACTTACCCGATCGCCACCGCTCATGTCATTGGTGCCGAGTTGCAGCGACGCAGCGGCCTGCCATGGGTGGCGGACTTCAGGGATCCGATGCTGCAGGAGGGTTATCCAGCCGACCCGACCGCCTGGCAGCACTTCAAGCGCATCGAGGGAGACTCGTTCGCGAGAGCAAGCCTGACCCTCGTCACGACACCGGGTGCCGCCCGCTACTACGCGGAGCGGTACACGCAGTTGAAGCACAAGATTCGCGTGGTTGAGAATGGTTACGACGAGGAGAGCTTTGCCGCCGCCGAAGCCGTTCTGGGTCGCGAGAGGACTCCGTTGCACCCCTCCGGACTCACGTTGCTGCACAGTGGAGTGGTGTACCCCTACGAACGGGACCCTATCCAGCTGATGCGGGCCCTTCGAATGCTGGTGGATCGTGGAACTCTTCGTCCTGGCCAGCTGCGGATCCGCTTTCGGGCGTCCGGGCATGACGACCTGATCCGAGGGCTCGCGGATCAGCACGGTGTCGGTTCGTTCGTGGAGACCCTGCCGCCTGTCGGGTACCGGGAGGCGCTGACCGAGATGTTGCGTGCCGACATTCTTCTGGTCATGCAAGCAGCCAACTGCAACGTCAGGTGCCCGCCAAGGTCTATGAGTACCTTCGCAGCCGGCGCCCTGTCGTGGCGCTGACTGATGCGACGGGGGACACCGCACGGGTGCTGAGATCCAGCGGCATTGATGCCATCGCGCCGCTTGACGACGCATCCTCGATTGCCGACCTCTTCGGCGCTGTGATGGCGGGCAACCCACCCGCGATGGTGGCGACGGCGACAGCTGTCGACGCATCCTCGCGAAAGGGAAGAACGGCAACGCTGGTCGCTGAGCTGGCCAGGCTTCTGCCTCGTTGACGGCGCGAATTTCGGCACGCAATCTGCGCCACTGCGCAGCGGCTCGCGCGTCCAGAATCGCCCATGATCGAACACACGCTACCGACCAGTTGCGGCATCGACATCACCAACGAAGTCCTGTCTATGCTGGTCAAGCTCGGCGTCGAATCGTCCCTTCGGAATGCCGGCAGGGGAACTCCCCTGCTCGGGCTCCTGGGCGATGAGCTGGCGTGTCTGGCAGGCCCGTCGTTCGAGAAGCGGTTCGGGCTTCCTGCCGGAAGCGTGACCATCGGTGCAGGCTCGACTCTGGGTGGATTGATTGATCGTGTCTGCGACCAACTCACGGACAGTGGCCCCTCACCTGCGTCGTCGATAGGCGCCGAAGTGCCCTGAACGGGTGCGACCTCCATCCCGCATATCCGGGTCATCCCTCAACCCTGCGGCCCGGCAGAAGCCGTCAGTCCAGACCCATGCTCACACTTCTCAAGAGGTTAAAGAACACGGTATTGCCCGAGCCTGTCCCGGCTGCCGCAGCCGCGGAGCGCGAACAGGATCGGCGATCCGGGCTGCCTGCACAGGACCCAGGGATCGCGGCCACGGTCGACGCCGCCCTGGCCTGGCTTTGTCGCGCCCAAGACATGTCGGCGTCGCAAGACGGAGGAGTCGCACGCGATTTCAGCCTGATCAAGGGCTGGGGCACGTCGTACCCGGAGACAACCGGGTACATCATTCCGACTTTCATCGAAGCGGCGCGCCGCAGGGCAGACATTGGGCTACATGGGCGGGCCCGACGCATGCTCGACTGGTGCGTGGCGATCCAGTACCCGGACGGCGGCTTTCAGGGTGGAAAGATCGACGCCATACCGCGGGTACCCGTGACGTTCAATACGGGTCAAATCCTTCTGGGCCTGGCCGCGGGAGCCGCGGAGTATCGGGATCCACGCTATCTCCAGGCCATGGAGAAGGCAGCGGTCTGGTTGCGCGATTCACTCGATGCCGACGGGTGCTGGCGACGCTTCCCCACCCCCTTTGCCGCTCCTGGCGAGAAAGCCTATGAGACTCATGTCGCCTGGGGTCTGTTCGAGGCCGACAGGATCGCTCCCGGCCACGGCTTTGGAGAGGCCGGCCTCAGGCAGGTGGATTGGGCACTTACCAAGCAGCGCCCCAATGGCTGGTTCGCGTCAAACTGCCTGACCAACCCGGAGGCCCCGCTGACACACACCATCGGCTATGTGCTGCGCGGCGTGTTGGAGGCCTATCGCCTGAGTGACCGGGACGACTTGCTGGCAGCGGCCTGCCGCACGGCCGACGGGCTGCTCGCCGCCATAGACCGCGAGGGCAGGCTGCCGGGGCAACTCGACGCAGAGTTTCGAGCGGCGTCCGATTACGTCTGTCTGACCGGCTCTGTACAGATCGCGCACTGCCTGCTTCTTCTCTACCAGGCGACAGGAAGCGAACGCTATCGAGACGCCGCTCGGCGCTGCAACCGATATGTGCGCCGGACCATCAAGCTCGTCGGTCCCGACGATCAGAGAGGCGGCGTCAAGGGGTCGTTCCCCGTGGATGGGGGCTACGGTCGCTGGGAGTACCTGAACTGGGCGGCGAAGTTCTTCATCGACGCGCAACTGCTGGAAGCGGACATCGATGCTCGTCGGCCTTCGTAAGGCAATCAAGGGCCGGGTCAATGCGGTGCTGCGCGACATGCGGGCATCCCGCAGGGCCGCGGCTCTCGAGAAGGAGCAACCGCACGTCGGGCGCGAAACCCTGGCGCTTGGCCTTCGCACCTTGGGTGTCGAGCCGGGCGACACCCTGTTCGTGCATTCCTCGCTGAAGAGCTTGGGTTTTGTGGAGGGCGGACCCAATGCGGTCATCGCGGCGCTTCGCGACGCCGTCGGCCCAGAGGGGAACCTGCTGCTGCCAACTTACTACCTTCCGGGCGGCACAATTCTGACCACGTGCCAGATGACCGACTATGTGTTCGACAAGCGCGTCCACGGCAGCAACATGGGGGCCTTGCCAGCGGCGTTTCTCGCCACCCCTGGCGTCATGCGCAGCATCCACCCAACCCACTCGGTATCCGCGCTCGGCCCCCTGGCCACCTACCTGACCGAAGCGCATCATCTCGCCTCCAGCGTATTCGGGCCAGGCTCTCCATGGCAACGATTCGCCGAACTGCCGCGGGGAAAAGTGCTGGGTCTGGGCATCACCATGGGTCCGGTAACCTTCTACCACCTTGCTGAGGACATCTTGGGTCCGGCTTTCCCCGTCCCGGTATGGACGGAGGAGGAATATCGGCTCACCTGCATAGATGACCACGGAGATCCTTGCGTGGTGCCCGTCCGGCCCTACGACCCGACGATCTCGGCGCGTCGCATCGACCACAAGAGTCGGGACGACTTGAGGGCCTGGTTCGCCAGAGAGTTCGAAGCGGTCGGTCTCAAGCGCAACGGCATGGTCGGACAGGCGTCCTCGTGGCTCATCCCTGGACCTCCGTTCATAGCGCACCTTCTCGAACTGGCCGCGAACGGAGTGACCATCTACTCGACGGCCGACCAGATGCCCACGCCCGGGGAGTCGACACCCCACGGGACCAGGCAAGGCGCGTGACCAAGACCGTGTCGGGCGGGTCCCACGCGCATGCGCCGGGCCGCTTCGCAGCAAGGGCGTGCATGTGAACGACCTGGGGCGCCAGGTCGTCTCGAGCCTCAGGTGGCAGGCGACCGCGAAGCTGGCCAGTCAGCTGTTCAGCTGGTCCGTCACGATCGTCGTGATGCGGCTGCTGTCGCCAGGTGACTACGGCCTGATGGCTATGGTGATGGTGCTGGTCGGCCTGGCCGCGCTCTTTGCGGATCTGGGAATTGGCGCAGCGCTGGTGCAGTCACCCGTCGTCGACAAGGACCAGCAGCGCAAGGTCTTTGGCTTGGCTCTGCTCGTCAACCTGGTCATCTGCGTGACACTGGCCGTCGGTTCCCCAGCCGCCGCCTGGGCGTTCGACGAACCGCGCCTGATGGTGCCCATGATGGCACTGGCGCTGCAGTTCCCGATCGCATCCCTTTGTGTCGTGCCCGATGCGATGGCCAGGCGTCAAATGCGGTTCAAGGAATTGAGCCTGATCGAACTGGCCGTCCAACTGGGCACGTCTGGCATGACGTTGTGGCTAGCCTGGCAAGGTGCTGGCGTCTGGGCGCTTGTGGGGGGGCAGGTCTGCGCTCCACTGTTCCGGGCGACACTTCTCTCGGCGCGCTTCGACGTCGTGAGACCCACGTTCACGCTCCGCGGCCAGAGCGGACTGGTCAGGTTCGGCGGCGGCTTGACCCTTACTCGTGTGGTCTGGTTCGGCTACACGAACGCCGACGTCTTCATCGCAGGGCGCCTGCTCGGCGCGCAACTCCTGGGCGTGTACTCGGTTGCCACCTCGCTGGCGACGTTGCCCATGAGCAAGATCATGGCGGTGTCGAACCAGGTGGTGTTCTCTGCCTTGGCAAGACTGCAGGAAGACCCACGGGCCTTTGCCGAGGCCGTTCGTCGCGCACTGCGCGTCGGGACGACCATCTCTGTCGGGCTGCTATGGGGGTTGGCTGCGGTGGCCGACGACCTGATCCCCGCCCTCCTGGGTCGGAAGTGGGAGAGCGCCGTCGTTCCCTTGCAGGTCATCGCAGCGATCGTGCCCCTTCGTGTCGCTGCGGCCGTGCTGTCGGTCGCCTGCGTGGCGATCGGGAGGGTCGAGCTCGATCTCAAGGGTAACCTGGCGGCAGCCGCCCTGCTCCTGCCCGCGTTTGCTGTTGGAGCCTCGCTGGGCGGTGCGGTCGGCCTGGCCGTCTCTTGGGCAGCAACTTTCCCAATTGCCTACGCCCTGTTTGCTGGCATGGTCGCGAAGTCGCTGGGCAGCAGCAAGATCGACTTGTTGACCCAGGTTTGGCCGGCCCTGGCCGCTGGCGCCTTGCTCGTGCTCTGCGCCACAGTGGTCCGCGGCTCAGCGCCGGAGGCGTCGCCATGGCTGCGCATCGCGCTGGCCGGGGGCTGCGGGACCGCAGCGTTCATGGCTGGAGTTCGGCTCCTCGACCGCGACACGTGGCGCATGTTGACCGAGTTCCTGTTGCCGTCGCGAGTGGCCGGGCGCGACGGCAAGTTCGACCCGGGAGCAACTCCGGGGCAAAGACCATAGGCAAGCGAGAGACAGGCGATGTGTGGACTGGTTGCACTGATGGGAACCGATGGCTTCGTGCCCGACCCGG